>ENA-ORUG01000064-ORUG01000064.1-human-gut-metagenome-genome-assembly--contig:-NODE-64-length-124035-cov-16.545693_pt1 | contig 124035 bp, 143 predicted proteins | sample MGYA00242079_ERZ509207 | MGnify/ENA primary metagenome ERZ509207 (study PRJEB26280, sample SAMEA2338780) | human gut metagenome | biome: human gut; feature: human-associated habitat; material...
CAATAAGATTATCTCATAAAACATATATCCAGTCAATCTCCTAAGGAGCAATTCATCTCACTACCTTAGAGGTAGGAGACTTCTTGCTCAGTATGGTTAAAAATACTGGCATGAGTATCGCTCAACTGCAAGAATTTTTTCAATATGAACAGCAAGAGCCTTCACATATTGATGATATTTTAAAATTATTGACCAATCAAAAAAATCATATTCTAGCACAATTAGCAAAAATGCAACACGATTATAAGCATATTCAAAAAAAATTAGCTTATTATCAAGCTATGAAAACAGCTGTGGATAATCATACTACATTACCTAATTGGCAAGATTATAAATGCGATAATTGAAATATAAGCTATAATAATTTAACTAGAAATTTTTCCTTAAATTATTATAGCTTTTTTATTTATAATTTAACTTTCATAGTTTCAGGATTGCATAGTTGCATAGGTGTGCCTTCTTTTACTATATTAAAACCTAATTTTTGATAAAAATTAACATTTTTCTTTTCATCAGGCATCAATTCAATATAAAGATAATCTTTATATTTATTTTTTATCATCTTTACTAAATTGCTGGCAATACCTTTACCTTGATATTTAGGATTTACCAATACATAGTGAATATATGCTGTAAGTATGCCATCATCTAAAGCTCTAGCTAAGCCTACTAATTTATTGTTCTCCCATGCAGTAAATACCGTTGGGGAATTAATTAATGCTGTATATAATTTATCAGGATTACTAGCCGATAATTGCCAATCAACAGATAAAAACAATTCTATTATATTTTCTTTCGTAAAATCTTTTTCATCTTTATAAATGATTTCCATAAAATCAAAATCCCTACATCATTCTTTAACTAAAAATTTTTGTACAGCACTGCCATTTAAATAATTGCACAAACGACCTTGATAAAGATTTTTTTCTTCCATTTCTTTTACGATTTCATCACGAATTTTCCACCAACCTGTCTGCCAATTACTAAATAAAGTATTTTCAGCTGGTGCTCTACCAATTAATCGCTGTAAAACAATATTTGGGGATAAATGTTCTAAGAAATCAATTACTCTTTGTTTATAATGCTCACAAGAAATAATTTCAAATTCTTTATTTTCATATTGCTGAGCCATTTTTGTATTTTTTACGATATAAAGTGCATGTAATTTCACCTGGTCAACGCCGAGTGCAGAAATCACTCTAGCAGTTTCAATCATATCTTTATCATCATCCCATGGTAAATCTAAAATTACATGAGTACAACATAATAAACCATAACGCTTTATACGCAATACTGCATCAATATATTCTGCCAAACCATGACCGCGATTTATTTTTTCTAAAGTCTTATAATTTATCGTTTGTAAACCTAATTCTACGCAAATATCAATATTTTTTTCTTTGGCAATTCTAGACAAGATTTCTAAATAAACATCATTTATACAATCTGGTCTTGTCGCTATATAAATAGCCACTATATCATCACTAGCACATGCTTCTAATACATATTTTTCTAATTGCTCTGGTAGCATATACGTATTACTGAAATTTTGAAAATACGGTATGAATTTTTTCGCCTTATACTTAGGCACTATATGAGCTTTATTCATGCGAATTTGTTCTGTTACGGATAATTCTGGTGGTAAATTTTCATAACCTGCACCGATACTACCGCAAAAAGTACAGCCAAATTTTCCACATGAACCATCACGATTAGGGCAAGTAAGCGGTAAACCTATAGGCAATTTATAAACTTTCTCACCATAACGCTGTTTTAAATAATCGGAAAAAGCATAATATATCATTATAAATTTATATCTCCTTGTTTTATTTCTTGATAAAATACTCCATCATCTTCATAGGCAAAAATCATTGCATTTTCTTTTGCTTTTATTTGACATGATTTCGCTTCATTCATATCATAGGCAAAAACTTCTATTGAGAATTTCTTTTTCAAATCACGCCATGATTTAAATTGATAATTATTAATATAAGCTAGTGCTTTTTCACTCATATAAAAATCATCTGTTACTTTTTTATCTACTTCTTTCCATGGCAACATATCTATTTTTATCTTACCTTTATCTGTCAATAAAGCATCAAATTTCAATACATTATAAATATATTCTTTATCTTTTATTTTAGAATTTTGCTCAATAAAATCATATAAAAATACATATAAATTCTTAGGAGCATGTGGTGCTAAATGCAATTTATTAGCTTGCCAATATTGAGCAAAATCAGCAAAAAATGTATAAGCATCTTGATTATATTGTTTGATTAAATTAATAATCGTATATTTAAAACGGCCAGCATTATAATATAATTCCAATACATCTACAAAAATCTGTAATTTTCGCATAGTAGCATAATCCATATATTTATTGCTGATTACTTGATATGGTGCTTGCGGCATATATACATAATCATGTTCTTGTATTAAATCATTCATTGCTGCACCTTTTAATAATTTCAAAAAGCCCACTTGTAGCATATCAGCTTGCAATAAATATACATCATTAAAAGATTTTGCAAAAGAAGCAATATCTTCATAAGGAAGACCAATAATCAAATCCACATGCAGATGAATATTTCCATAAGCCATGATAGATTTTATATTATTTGTCATTTCTTCCCATGGATTTGCCCTACTTATCTGACCTAAAGTTTTTAAATTCGTAGATTGAATACCTATTTCAAATTGTACTCTACCCTTTGGCATTTTCTTAAGTACAGCCTTGATTTCATCATCAATATGGTGAGCCACTATTTCAAAATGAAAATTAGTCCTGCAATCTTGTTTAGCAATAAATTCTAAAATCGGTAAATAATGCTTTTTATCTGCATTAAAAGTTCTATCTACAAATTTTACCTGACGAACATTATGTTTGATAAAATAACTCAGTTCAGCAAAAACCTTATCTAAAGAGCGATATCTTACACCTTTAGTCGCACAAGATAGGCAATATTTACAAGAATAAGGACAACCTCTTGAACTTTCATAATAAATTATCTTATCCTTTAAATTTTCGATATCATTATCATCATAAGGGAAAATTATTTCATCTAAATCACTTACAGTAACGGCAATATTCTCATCAATAGTATTATCACTATTTCTCTTTGCTATGCCAGCGATTTTAATTTCTTCATTATTTTTTTCATCTAATAAAGCTTGCAATAAATCATGAAAAGCTTTTTCACCTTCGCCACGCACTACAAAATCCACCATAGGAAAATCCTGCATAAATTCTTTTGTAGCATATGAAACTTCTGGCCCGCCACAGATAATTTTACAATTTGGCAATAATCTATGCACAAGTGGCAACAATTGTTTCACTAATTCAATATTCCAGATATAACAAGAAATTCCCAATATATCTGGTCTAGCATCAAATATCTGATTAGCAATATCAATCAAATGATTATTTATAGATACTTCTAGCATCTCTATATCACAAGATAAATCTTGACAATTTTTGTATATATAGCGAATTGCCAAAGATGAATGTATATATTTTGCATTTATCGCTGTCAATAAAACTTTCATAAAAAACTCCTCTTATCTCAAATTCTTATCATTTTCATTAAAAAACACAATATCCTAAAATAATACCTATATTATTATATATGTACAATGTATTTTTAGCAAAAACTAATGCAAGCTACTACTATTAATGATATAATAACACTGTTACAATAATTTAGTAACTCTATAAAATTAATAAGGGGAAGTATAAATGAAACTCGTTATAACTGTTATCGGAAAAGACCGTGTAGGCATCATTGCCACTGTAAGTAATGTTCTTGCTGAAAACAAAGTAAATATTATCAGCATCAACCAAAATATTATGAATGGCTTTTTCAATATGGTTCTAATTGCTGAAATGACTGACAAAAACATTAAATTACAGGATTTACAAAAACTCCTCAAAGAAAAAGGTGCTCAGCTTAACGTAGATATCAAAGCTCAACATGAAGATATCTTCAATGCTATGCATACAATCGGCTAATTTTAAATATTCTTTATTAATTAACTGAAGAATTTAGGAGGAACTTTTGTGATTACTATTAATGATATTTTAGAAACTAATCGTATGATAACAGAAAATAAATTAGATGTTCGTACGATTACATTAGGACTTAGTCTTCGTGATTGTGCTCACCCTAATTTAAAACAATTTTGTGATAATGTTTATGACAAAATCACAAAATCTGGTGAATTCTTAGTAAAAACCGGTGAAGATATTTCTAGTGAATATGGTATTCCCATTATTAATAAACGTGTTTCTGTAACTCCTATTGCTATTGCTGCTGAAGCCTGCAAGACAGATACTTATGTTCCTGTTGCTGAAGCAATGGATAGAGCTGCTAAAGAAATTGGTATTGATTTCATCGGCGGTTTTTCTGCTCTTGTTGAAAAAGGTTATACAAATGGTGATAGAATTCTCATCAATTCCATTCCACAAGCTTTAGCTACTACAGACTTAGTTTGCTCTTCTGTAAATCTAGGTTCTACAAAAGCAGGTATCAATATGGACTGCGTTCGTGAAATGGGTGAAGTAGTAAAACGCACTGCTGAACTTACTCGCGACCGTGAAGCTATTGGTTGTGCTAAACTCGTTATCTTCTCTAATGCTCCTGGAGATAATCCATTTATGGCTGGTGCTTTCCATGGTGTTAGTGAAGCTGAAAAAGTAGTAAGCGTTGGCGTAAGTGGCCCTGGTGTTGTAAAACATGCTCTTGAAGATTTAAAAGGTGCAGATTTTACACAAGTTGCTGAAACAATTAAAAAGACTGCATTCAAAATCACTCGTGTAGGTCAATTAGTAGCTAAAGAAGCTTCTCGTCGTCTTGGCGTACAATTTGGTATTATCGATTTATCCTTAGCACCAACTCCTGCTGTTGGTGATAGTGTTGCTCATATCTTAGAAGAAATGGGTCTTGAATCTTGTGGTGCTCCAGGTACAACAGCAGCTCTTGCTTTATTAAATGACGCTGTAAAAAAAGGTGGCTTAATGGCTTCCTCTCATGTTGGTGGTTTAAGTGGTGCTTTCATTCCAGTAAGTGAAGACGCTGGTATGATTGATGCTGTAAGCTGTGGAAGTCTTTCTATTGAAAAATTAGAAGCTATGACATGCGTTTGCTCTGTAGGTCTTGATATGATCGCTATCGCAGGAGATACTCCATCTGCTACAATCTCTGGTATCATCGCAGATGAAGCTGCTATCGGTATGATTAATAATAAAACTACTGCCGTTCGTGTTATTCCTGTTCCTGGTAAAAAAGTTGGCGATACTGTTAACTTTGGTGGTTTACTCGGTCATTGCCCTATTATTAAAGTTCGCAGTGAATATAGTTCTGATGCATTTATTGCTCGTGGTGGTCGTATTCCTGCACCTGTACGTAGCTTAACAAATTAATTTAAAAAAATTTTAAAAAAGTTGTTGACAAACACGTAATATATAGATATAATATTAAATGTTCTCAAGGAACGCGCCCATAGCTCAGCTGGATAGAGCACACGCCTTCTAAGCGTGCGGTCGCAGGTTCGAATCCTGCTGGACGCACCACTTTGAAATCAGAGCCTTAGCAATAGCTAAGGCTTTTTTGTTATCTAAATATAAAATTTTAATTCATAAATAAAAAGAGACTCTATAAATTTTTTATCATTTATAAAGTCTCTTATTTTTTTATTTAACTTCAATCATCATAGCACGAACTACATTTGGTATATCATATTTTCTTTTCCCTGCACCTATACCAATTTTCTTTATGATAAATTCTTCTGGCAATTTATCTTCTGTTTGAATACCTGCAATAATAGCAACCCCTGTTGGAGTAATTAATTCCCCTTTTATCTGTGTATAATGTAATCTTAAACCATGTTCTATAGCAATATTTACTACAGCTGGCACAGGAATAGGAATTTGACCATGTTGACAACGCACAAAGCCTTGACCTTCATATATCTTTGGACAAACAACTCTATCTACATTTAATTTATCTATACATACAGCAGCAGCTACTATATCTACTATTGAATCCACTGCGCCTACTTCATGAAAATGAACTTCATCAATATCTACACCATGAGCTTTTGCTTCAGCATTAGCAATAATATTAAAAATTCTTATTGCTATTTCTTTTGCTCTATCTGTTATTTGTGATTTATTAATTATTTCTACGATTTCTTTTAAACCACAATGTTCATGGTGATGATAATGTTCATGACTATGATTATGGTGATGAGTCTCATGATGTTCACTATGTAAGTAATTCATATCATGGTCATGATTATCTATATCCAAAATTACATTAAAATCACAAGCATCAAGTGCCATTTTCTTTACACGGCTAATTTCTATTTTATAACCATCTAGTGGTAATGTTTGTAAATTTTCCATTAAATAATTTTTATCTACGCCTAAATCTAATAACGAAGCTACAAACATATCTCCACTAATACCAGCATAACATTCTAAATACAATATATTATTCATAATCTAGCTCCTTTGTCTTCTATCTACATTATATATTAACTGTTAAACTTAACTTCATGTCAATAAAAAAATGAAAAAACCTACTATAATAATTTAAATAAAATTTAAATCATCATAATAGGCTTTTTTATTATTTCATATAATTTTGTGCTTGCTCATTTAATTTTTCTATTACTTCTTTAGATAATAAACGTTCACCATAAGGATAAGCCACTCTATTTTCCTTATCTATATGTCTACGAAGTAAATAAACATAAGACATTGTATTTGTAACTATCGCCAATTTTAATTTTACTGTAGGCTCTTTTTGATACGCTTTCAACGCATTTTCCAATTCCCATACATATAATCTAGCTAAATTATGTTCTACAATCATACCATGATTTACTAAATTATTTGCCATCTCATCTTTCGTTTCAAGCATAGCTTTAAATAAAAGTTCTTCTTCTTTTTGATGATGAGTTTTATCTGCATATACACGGATAAATTCTATAGCTTTTGTATATTCTTCAATAGATATTTCATTTTTTTCCATTAAATCTATTGCCATAATTTCAAATTTATCTACAAATTTACTGATATTATCATGTTCTTCTCTTAAAATTTCAAATATATTCATCAAATAGCCTCTCCTAAATAACAAAAAATTTATACTCAATTAACAATCATCTAAATTTTATATATCATTATATAATAAATCATATTAAGCATATGTTGTTTTTCCAACATATTTTTAAAAACTTATAAAAAATTTCCATAGTATATACTAAATGATTATAATAAAATAAAGATTAGAGGTGATTTCATGTACAAACGTAAATATAAAGAAAAATTTCCTGTTATTGCCATTTGTTATGATTTTGATAAGACTTTATCACCTAAAGATATGCAAGCTCAAGGCTTTATTCAAGATATAGGCTATGATGTAAATAATTTCTGGGAAGAATCAAATGCTTTGGCAAAAGCCAACGATATGGATACAAATTTAGCTTATATGTATAAAATGGTAGAAAAATCTCAAGGAAATTTCCGTTTAGATAAAAAAATACTTGCTGATTATGGAGCCAAAGTTGAACTTTTTCCTGGCGTCAAAACATGGTTCAAACGCATTCGCGATTATGGCAAAAAACATAATATCATCATTGAGCATTATATTATCTCAAGTGGCTTAAAAGAGATGATTGAAGGTACTGTCATGGCTCAAGCTGGTGAATTTGAAAAAATCTATGCAAGCTCATTTTATTTTGATGATAATGGCATAGCCAAATGGCCCGCTCAAGCCGTCAATTATACAAATAAAACACAATTTCTCTTTCGCATTGAAAAAGGTTTTTTAGATATAAATGACCCTGCGGTAAACGATTCTATACCTGAAGAAAAAATTCGTGTACCTTTTAGAAATATAGTCTATATTGGCGATAGTGAAACAGATATTCCTTGTATGAAACTAGTAAATAGCTATGGTGGTCATTCCATTTGTGTATATAATCCTCAATTATCCAATATGGATAAAGTCATTAAATTATTTACTGAAAATCGCATCAAATATTTTGCTCCTGCAGATTATAATGAAAATAGTAAACTTGACTTACTTATAAAAACAATCATTGATAAAACCGTTGCCTTTGAAAAATTAAATCAATGTTATTTAAATGACAAAAAAATATTGACTACAAAATAAAAAGAGGCTATACGCCTCTTTTTTTATTTACACTGCCACATTTTCTTTTCGAGATTTTATGATCATACCTATATAAAATAAAAATGCTAATAAAGCTGCTATTGCTGAACACATATACACAGCTCTAAATCCATATATAGGTACAACCATACCTAAAATATATGGTCCTATGCCATTTCCTGTATCTAAAGCAATATATAGCGTTGATGTTGCTAGACTAAATTTACTTAATTTTACTTTTTGTACAGCAATAGTTTGACCTGCTGAAGGAATAGAACCATATCCTATACCTACTAAAACAGCACCTAACAATAATACTAAATTAGAATGAGCTAAAGCAATAGCAACAAATCCTAAAATCATAGTGAATAAAATAGGTACCATTACCACATGATTACCATATCTATCAATCATTACACCAGATATAGGTCTAAAAATTAAACAAGCAATAGAATATGCTATATAAAATAAACTTCCACCTAATAATAAACCAATAGTTTCACTATATGTACCAATATAACTCATTACGGCAGAATAACCAATAGCACCTAACAATGCTACGATAGAAATTGGAATAGCCGTAGGTTCAAAGAAAGTTCTTAAACGAAAAGATTTAACTTCTACACGTTGACGGAAACCTACTTTTATTTCTGTTATATTCAAAATAAAAGCCAAAACAATTAAACTAATTGATAAAACATCACATAAAACAAGTGCATATAAAGGATTTATCTGTGGTAAACTAATTCCTAAAAACGGACCAATTGCAGAGCCTAAAGTAATGCTCAAAGTGAAATAACCAATACCTTCACCACGTCTACTTTCTGGAACAATAGATGCTACTGTAGTAGCAATAACAGTAGAAGCCATACCATAAGTCATACCCTGTACAAAACGCAATGTACATAAAAACAACATACCATCAATAAAATGATAACCAAATGTACATATAGCATGAATTACTACTGCAATGATTAACATTCTTTTTCTACCAATGAAATCCATATATCTACTAATAACTAAACGTGCTACCAATGCGCCCACAATGAAAATCCCTGAGGCTAATCCCGCTTCACTGACAGAAACATTAAATTCTGTAATAGCCAATTTAGTTGTATAAACCATCAATAAATAAAATACTACAAATAATAACAAATTGCCTACAATGTTTAATACATAATCCTTTGACCAAAGCTTCTCCATAAAAAACTCCCTTTCTTAAATTTATTCCCCGACATAGATATTAATTCTATCATCTTTTTTATTTTTTACAATACTATTTAACTAGTATATAAAAAAAAGAATAGTTTTTTTATATAATCATATAAAAAACCTATTCTTTAATTCAATTACTTATTTAATTTATAAAAATACAATTATTGTTGAGCACTTTCTTGAGCTTGTTGATTTTGTTGTATAGGTAATAAACCAAATTCTACTAACTTATTATTTTTATCAAAAACAAAAACCATAGCTATAATTTCTTCTTTACTAAATGAAGCTATATATGTTACTTTATCTTGATTATCATAGCGTTCAAAAGAATAAAATTTACTTTCTTTAAAATCACCGAATTTAGTTTTTACATCATTCTTTAATGCATCATATGCCTTTGCATCAAATTTAGATTTTAACCCATTATCAAAATTTGCTACAAATTTATCATATACAACTTTTTCTGTTGTAATACCACTGATAAATGTTTCAGCAACTTTTTGATCTTTATTTAAATCTCCGCCATCAGCTGCCATACACACACTAGAAAATGCCATCATCATAACAGCTAAAAAAATCAATACTATTTTTTTCATTATAAAACCTCCCTTAGTTTTATCTATTTTTTCTCTTAGTATAACATTTAATTTATATTACTACAATAAATTTTATAGTTAACACAAATATCTATAAATAAATTTTATACTAAATAAATGTTATTTTTTCATGAAACTAAATAATTTTTTCATTACAGCCATTTTTCTTTCAGCTGCTAATTCATGAGATATATTTATATCTTTTGCACTATAAAGAGGATTTAATACATCTTTAAACGCTAACCATTCATCAGAAAATAATGGACATTCCATAGCAATATCTACTGCTTCTTGTCTTACTTCTTCAATAATTGCCATATCATCAATATTTTTCAATACCTTAGCCATCATTTTACCAATGTGTTCCATCTGCACTTCTTTAAGCCCTCTAGTTGTTAAAATCAAACTAGATAATCTCAAGATTTCAAAATTAAGATTTTCATCACAAGTAGATAATACAGTTGGTTTTACGATAAAACCTGCACTTTGTAAAGCATTATGCGCTTTTTTACAGCTAATACCTAATTTAGTAAGGTTCACTAAAACTAAATTTGTATCAGTTCCTTTACATAAAATTGTAATGCCTTCTTCTTCTAGTCCTTTTTGAAGTGCTTTCGCATTTAATACAACTTGTTTAGTATACTGTTTGAATTTTTCTGTAGTCGCTTCTTTAAATATAACAGCTAAACTAGCTAAAATATTTTTTTTCAAAGAAAAATGTCCTGTAGTGATAACTGTTTTATCAATGATATCAGCTAATTCTTTTTTACATAAAATCACTGAACTTTGTGGTCCTCTTAAAGAATCATGTGTTGAAAAAGTTACTACATCTGCATAAGGTACAGGTGAAGGTATTTGTCCTGTTGCTACAAGACCTACATTTTGACAAATATCAAACCACATATAAGCACCTATATCATGTGCAATTTTAGCTAATCTTTCATAATCTATAACTCTTGGATAATTAACTGGTGAAAAAATTATCACTTTAGGTTTATGTTCTTTGGCTATTTGTTCAACTCTATCTAGATTTAATAATTGTGTTTTAGGATCAATACTAAATCTCACAAAATTAAATTCTAAATTTTTACTATTACAATGGTCGCTTTTTCTATTATCTAAAGATAATATAGTATCGCCTTTTTTAGCTAAACTATAAAAAACAACGCGAGAAGCAGCTGCTATACTTTCTAAACGAATAACTGCATGTTCACTGCCAAATAATTTATTAATGCGATTAATAGTGATTTCTTCTAAGCCTGTAGGTTTAGCTTCATCATGGTGTGTTGTCAATGTATTTGACAAAATACTACCTTCAAGATATGTGCTTAAAGGTGATGAATAATTTTCCTCTGGCATAAAAGATAAGGTATATTTTTGTCTTTGTACCTCTTCTTGAAAGAATGTATATAATTCTGTATCAAATGAAGCAATCGTACTAAGAGCATTTTCTCTATCCATAAAATCAATCCTTTAACTATAAATAAAATCTAAAATAAAACTCTCTTATACTATCTGATATTCATCATGGGAAAAATGGCCAGAAGAAAGGAATTACAATCATGCAAACAACTAGAGAAACTACAACAAGTGGCAAACCGACTTTTACATAATCCATAAATTTAAAATGACCTGGTATCAGTATCAAAGTATTCGGTGGCGTTGCGACTGGTGTTGTAAATGCACAAGAAGCAGCAATACCTATTGCCATAAGCACAGGATAAGGTGATGCACCTATAGATTGTGCTATAGATATACCAATTGGTGCTAATAATGCTGCAGCAGCTGTATTTGACATAAATTGTGTAAGCCCACAAGATAAAATAAACATTGCTACAACTATTAACATTGGAGATGGATTATCCCCAATAATTCCTACTACACCATCTGCTATCATTTTACCTGCACCACTTTTATCCATAGCTGAAGCAAGTGGTAGCATACCTGCAAATAAGAAAATAGTAACCCAGTCAATACCTAAATAAGCTTGTTTTTCAGATAAACAACCTGTTAATACGCAAGCTAACGCTCCTATTATCGCAGTAGTTTGCATTGGTATACCAATATTTTTTTCAAAAGCCATACCTAATACAACTAAAATTAAGATAACAGTACATATTATCATTTTCTTTGGATCTTTGACTTCATCTGAAGCTTTATCATTCTCTACAGTTTCTACATAATGTCTAGGGCAGAATTTTCTACCTATACTTAACATATAAACCATACCAGCTATAGATAAAGGTACACCAATATACGCAAATTCAAAAAATCCAAAAGGTTCTAATCCTGTTGCTTGAAGTGTTGCACTCATTAAAATATTTGGTGGGGTACCAACCATGGTGATTGTTCCACCAACATTCGCAGCTACTGCTAATGCCATCAACTGTGGGGATACAGGTATTTTTGCTACCGCACAAATTTGAATTACTACTGGCATCAAACAAGCTACTGTAGCTGTATTTGATGATACTGCTGATAATAAAATAGTAATGCACATCAAAGCTGCCATCAAACGATTTTCACTAGTTCCAGCGCTTTTTACTACTTTTATACCAATTTTTTGTGCCAATCCAGTCTGAAACATCGCTGCTCCAATGACAAACATACCAGCAAATAAAACTACTGTAGAATCAGAAAGACCAGAAAACACTTGTTGTGGAGTAAGTACTCCTAAAAGACCTAATGCAATAGATGCACCTATAGCCGTAACAGCCAATGGAATAAGCTCTGTTACAAAGAAAAATGCTGCTACAGCTAAAACGCATAAAGTTATTACTGCAGGGCTCATAAAATTCCTCCTATCAAATATTTTTTTATTTCTGCAACAGTAATTTTTATTATATCATAATTATTCATAAATTCTAAGACAATACGAAAAAAGATTACATATTTTTAAGTTTTACTATTGAAAATTATTTATTTATTAAATTTTATAACATTTTAGTCATATGAAAAAAATTATAAAAAAGTATTGCAAAATACATAAATGAGCAGTATAATAATTTTTGTTATTAATGACTCACTAGCTCAATTGGTAGAGCATCTGACTCTTAATCAGCAGGTTCCGGGTTCGAGTCCCGGGTGGGTCACCATATGTAAATTAGCGTCGTAATTAAGGTTACGACGTTTTTTATTTATTATTATTTTTTAATCAGACGATTTATGACATCATATTTTGACATCTTTATAATAAAAAAAATAAAAGTCATTGCCTTAGATAAATAGCAACGACTTTTTAATAATTATAAACCATTAAAAATTATTATTCATTATTAGTAGTAAAATTTTTATAAAAATTATAGGCTTTTTCAATCTCTTTCCTATCTTGTTCGTCAAATAAATTTATAGATAAAGTTTTATATGCTTCTAATTCTTTTAATATAGATGTATCTATTATAACCTTAAATCCTTTAAAGCCTTTTTTCTTATTCAATTTTCTTCTTATCATGGATAATCTCCTTTCAATATTGAAAGAGGTTATCCTCTATGGTACAATATCACAGAGGGTAACCTCTGTTTTTGGAAGGCAGTCTGTAACACTTTGGTCGGTAGTGCAGGCTGTCTTTTATTTTACATTTTATTATTTTTTATAAATTCTTCAGCTAGTTTTGGATTTTTCCTTACTATTTTCATAAACTCTTTTATAAGAATATACTCCTCATCATAAGCTCTTATATTTCTTCCTGGTCGTGCTGTACTAACTTCTTTTGTTGTTCCCACTGGTCTTCCAGCACCTTCACGCTTTCCACCTCTACCCATATTTACCTCCTAAATCTAATAAACCAATATGAAATAATTACTCCCATGCTTACACCATTAAGCCAATTAATAAAATCTAAGTCTTTAAACTTCAAAATAAAATTAATTAAAACTATTATGGTAAATAATATCATTGTTTTCATACTTATTACATGATAGAATAATCGTAGTGGAGCGGATAACCGCTCCTTCTACGGCTCTGCTTTATCGTTTACGCTTGCGAGGCTTTCTACGATTTTGCGGGGCTTTTTTATTTGCTTTTCTTTTTAACCACCTACCTATCTTTATTAATGTTTCACCAATAACTATAAGATAAGTAGATACTTCAAGAAAATCTTTTACATCATTATCTATCATGTAAACACCTCCTTTCTATATTTTTATTATACTATATTTTGATTATTTTGTAAAGCAAATTTATCAATAAAAAATAAAAAAAGCCCCTATTACCTAGATTTTTTCTAAGCAATAGGGGCTTTTAGCAATAAAAGAAAATGTTATTTAATTATAACTCTTTTATTAAATTTTATCTATAATTTTATTTACTTCTGCGATACCTTTACCATCTAGCTTATCTATTATCCCAAGATAAGCCACATTCCTAGCTAATACAGATGTGCTAGTAGTTGTAATTATTTGTTTTTGTAATTTGTCCTTTAATTTTTGTTTTTCATCTTCAAGTTTGGATTTTATAAAAAATTTGGTTAGTTCTTTTAATATATTCATGTTTATTCCTCATACTTCCAATTCAGTACATAATGCCTCATGTCTATTTTGTATTGTTACATCATCGAAATAGATAAAACTATCGCCCTGCATAAAACTAAATCTATTAAAGGTATTTTTAAGACTTTCATTAGGGCAATGTGATTCTGCTATAATTCCTTTAATTTTATTTTGCTCAACTTCTGTTAATGGGTTTTTAGAATAGATTAATATTTTCATTGTTTTATCCCTCCATATATTTTATAAAAAAGGAAGGGATTATTTTATTCCCTCCTAAAAATAGTTAATTATTCATAATAAATATTACAATCAAGTTTCATATTACCTATTGGCTCACAGTCTGTATATTGCCATATTTTACAAACACGATTAGGATATTCGAGATTAAAGCTATTTTCGTGATAATATTGAGCTACCCAAATTGGCACATCTAATGGCAATGGTTGTAAATCTATTACGTTAGTGAGCCAATTATAAGAAGTATATATTCCTACATAGTTGTAGCCAATTTCTCGCATTGTATGAATGAAGTTTGCTATCGGATAAACTACATTTTGCCCACCATTTAGCATAGAATTATCTTCGGCGTCATACCAAATGCCTAATGCTGGATTTTCTCCACGAATATACGTTTTAAGCCATTGGTCTACTGTATAAGCTTCACGTCTTGCCTCATCAATAGATGAAGCATGAGCATAATAATATACACCGTATTTTAAACCGTAATTTACAGCATTATTTACGTGTTCAAAAAACATTTCATCAAGATTTGTTCCTTCGCCAAGTTTAATAATCACGCCTTCAATACCAACGTCTTTTACTGCTTGCCAATCAATGTGTTCTTGCCAAGCTGAAATATCTATTACTTTCATCATATACACTCCTTTTATTAAACTAGTCGAATTCGACCAGTTTGTTTAATTTAACTAAAAATAAATTAAATTTTAACTTAAATCTGCCAATAATCTACCGATTACCTTCTAATTAAGTCCTTTAATGGTGCAGGTTATAGGTTTTTATCTTCTAATTACTGTTCAATTATCTACCGATTAGCAACCGATTACAAAAATGGCTATTTTTGTAATATGTTATGCATATACATTACAAAAAGTGCCTATTTTGTAATATCTTTATTTGTAGAATTATTAACTCGTACCAGTCCACCCAGATAACCCAACAAGCCAGCACTTATTGTTGTAGATAATTCATTATTCATATAAAAAATAGCCGTTATTAAAGCTATTACAAGCCCGATAACGACTACTAAATTTACTATATCTAGTTTTTCATATTGCATTTTAATCCTCCTTGCGTTGAGGTAGTTGAATTGTTTTATTATATAATCCAGTTATAGCTCCATTTCCTCCTAATGCTTTATAAGTATTGTACATATCTGTTAAATTCTCTAATGCCCAGATTGGTAAGAAGCCTTCTTTTTCTGCATTGTGGCAAATGTTTATTATCTCCACTCGTAAAAGACCTCTTATTGCACAATCTCTATTGGCTTCCTTTTGTATAAAGTTTTTATATAAACTATATGCAAATTTTAAGATACCTGCTTGTATTGCTAAAGTTGCGATAGCAAGCCAATCATCAGAAATAAAATTCTCCATTTATTCACCCCATTTTTGATAAACTCCTTATTAAAAGGAGTTGATTATATTGAATAAAAGATTAAAATTACCTAATGGTTTTGGTAGTATTACCAAAAAAAGTGGTCGACGCCGTAAACCTTTTGAAATTCGTAAGTGGATAGATGGAAAACAAAAAGTAATTGGATATGAGGTTACTTACGAATCTGCACTTGCTTTTCTTTGCGAATACAATAAAAATCCATTGTTATTTAGTCCCAGTGAAATTACTTTTGATGAACTATTCTGCTTGGTAAAAGCTTATTTATATCCACGTATTAAAGAACGTACACAATCTAGCTATAATTGTGCTTATAAACATCTAAATCGTTTATATGATAAACAGTTTGCTAAAATTCGTATTGGTGATTTACAATCTGCAATACGTGATATACATGATAATGGTGCTGGATATAGTACACAAAAGAAAGCTAGACAAGTTCTACATCACATGTATAGCTATGCCGTAAAATACGAAATAATTCCACCAGAAAAAGATATTAGTCGATATGTTGATATAGACAAAGATAAAAAAGTTTATAAAAAAACAATCTTCAATACTAGACAAATTTATAAACTTTTTAGAGCCTCCAATAACAGATATGCCAAAATGATATTAATGCATATGATGTTAGGAACTCGTCCCAGTGAATTTCTAGCAATAGAAAAAACTGATGTAAAACTTAGACAACGTTATTTAATAATTCGAGAAAGCAAAACAGAGGCTGGTAGAAATAGAATTATTCCATTGCATAAACAAACGTTACCTTTTTGGATAGAATTCTTAGCAGAAAATAATAAATTTATAGCTTGTGATGAACATGGCATACATTTGAATTACAGCAGATTTAGAACAAAATTTGATAAAACACTAATTGAATTAAATATTAAATATCACACACCTCATGAGTGTAGACATACTTTAGCTAGTTTATTGAATAATGTCGATGCTAATATAACAGCAAGCAAACGTATTTTAGGTCATGCCAGCAATGACATAACCGAAAAACACTATACACATAAGGACCTACATCAGTTAAAAAAAGCTATGGATTTAATAGTTTTTAAATATTAAATTTTGGCACTAATACGGCGTTAATATTAATCTATATAAATTACTATATTCCTTTATTTTCTAAGGTGGAACACGGCACAAATACGGTAATATAATTTTTTGCATAATAAAAGCACCTCTTAACCCTTGTTATTATTAGGATTATCGGTGCTTTTTGCTTTTTCTGCTAATTCTTTTTTCTCTGTTTCAATAATCAATTTGCGTTTATAATCTGGACATTTTAAATTAGTGCAAAAGCCTTCTGTATCAAGTTTTCTTCCGCAAAATGTGCAAAATTTAAGCATTTGTCAATTCCTCCAGTTTTGTTGCATATTCATCTAATGTATTTTGTCTTTCCTGTTGCAATTCAGCAACATATTCAGTGTCATTATTATTTTTTGCAATTTGAATTGCCTCATCAATCGCCTTAATATTATTTTCATATTCTGCCTTAAGTGCGTTTACTCGTTCCTCTAATGTAATTACCCTAGCAGGTGCAGAAATAGGTTTTCCAGTAATACTATCCCTTATATATCCTGTATCATTATCACCATCTCCACAATTACCAGTATAGTAATTCCAATCTTCATCAGATACTTCAATATATCCTTCATTTTTCAATTTTTCTACACCTCCCCAATCATCAGCTAAAATCAAAGGAACAGCAGATATTTTTTTACCTTCTTCATCAAATTTTATTAAATACATAAAATCAACCTTTCTTCTATAAATCTTCATTTTTTATATCAGATATATTTATAAACTCATTTTTTCAACTCCTTTAAACAATGGGGAAGTTATACAACTAATAATCGCAAATATTTAGTTCAATTACCCATTAGTTATACTAGCTGGTTTTCTCCATTTATGTCAGTCGAAAATGCAGCTATACAAATGATTGGCTATTTACCCAATAATTTAAGTTCTTTTACAATTCAAATTGGTGCTGAAGATAATAAAGAAAGGAATGGAAAGTATTTTACTATAGGTAAATAAACAATGGGGAAATGATACAACTTCTGATTATGATATAAATCCTTCATCATCTAAAAGTTTTAATTTTCCTATTTCTTTTTCTAAAAATTGCTTTATTGTATTACCTGTTTTGTATGGAAATTGGGGAGGTTGTGTTGTTTGGGTATATTCTAAAACATTAACGAATTGCACAGTAAAATTTGAAGAATGGGCTAGTAATACTCAACGAGTTCATTTAGGATATATTGCCATAGGCAACTAAATAAACAATGGGGAGTTGGTAGTAATAATATGTTTAAATTTCCAATTTCATTTACAAAAAATTGTTTTTGTGCAATTTTAACACGTAATAGTGGAACTTATGAAGTAGCATTAATCATTAAAAGTAAATCTACATCTACAATAACATGGGAATCATGGAATAGTAATGGTAAAGTAGATGCTGTTCCAGCAGAATGTTTAGTCGTGGGAGTATGACAAGGAACAATGGGGAATAACCAGTGATGGTAAAAAAGGTGTTTCTTTTCCTATAGTGTTTAAAAATGTATATGCACTAACAATGGGAAACCTTAATAATTCTTCATGGTCGCCACATTTTAGAGATGTAACAACTACAGGATTTAAAGCAACAGTAGAAGGTACAGGCTATAGCTATCATGGATACTGGATAGCAATAGGTATTTAAACTCCTATTGCAATATACCAACCATTTACTTTATTTGGAGTACCATAATTAGTATCTTTAATATGCAAATATGATAAATTACTTAAATCAGTGCTAGTATAATCTAACGCAGATGTACTTGATATGGCATAAACTTTTGTTGTAAAAGATATTGGATAATTTATATTTCCTCCTGTTCGTGGATAACTTCCCCATTGTACTTCAATTAAACAATGGGGAAATAACAATGGACAAGGGGCTTATTCTCGAAAAGTCTATTCATTCCCTGTTGCTCATTCTTCTGCGGTATATATGATATCAGCTAATCCTAAAGGAAATGTAGGAACTGGAGCAAGCAAAAATGCTCACTCTGCAAATGTAGAAAGTTTGTCGCAGTTTTCTATTTCTGTTGGTGAGCATAGTAGTATGTTTTGGTTTTCTATAGGGAAATAACTACTTACCTATTGCTAGATAACGCATTGTCAAATCTGCTAAATGATTAGTTCCATTTTTACACACAAAGCCAGTTTTTGACATAGATGAAACATCATACCCAGGTGTTTTACCATCACTATCGTTTGCACGTGTCGCAACTCCAATAATATTTAAACAAGAATTAGTAAAAGAAATTGGAAAATTAACTGATACAGAGCTTGCGTTCATCACATATGTTCCCCATTGTTCAGTTTATACAATGGGGAAGTTATAATATAGGAACAAATATCAATTCTATAAACATCTCATATAATGTATCCTTTAAGAATGTTTATAGTGTCTTACCTGCATTAGTATATGATGATAATAATTGGACAGGAGGTTTTTATATTAGAACATTTAATAATACTAATTTTACAGTACACAAATATTCTTCAGGTCAATCCTACTGTAATTGGATTGCTATTGGAATATAATCTATATACCAACTGCAATAAAACCTGATGTAGACATTTGAATACCATTTAATTTAACATAAACATTATCTAACCAACGAACAGCAGTCGAACTACCGTTATCATAAGTCGCTATACAAGTTTTATTAAACGAAATAGGAAATACTGTTATTGATGAAGTTCGATTAAATCCCCATTGTATAAACTGAACAATGGGGAAATGATACAACTTCTGATTATGATATAAATCCTTCATCATCTAAAAGTTTTAATTTTCCTATTTCTTTTTCTAAAAATTGCTTTATTGTATTACCTGTTTTGTATGGAAATTGGGGAGGTTGTGTTGTTTGGGTATATTCTAAAACATTAACGAATTGCACAGTAAAATTTGAAGAATGGGCTAGTAATACTCAACGAGTTCATTTAGGATATATTGCCATAGGCAACTAAATAAACAATGGGGAATATTAACAGTAAAAACAAAAGGGGATACATTTAGTGGCAACTTTCCAATTGCATTTAAAACTTGTTATGCGGCTACAGGAACAGCGGATGATACTGGTTATACAGGATGTAGTTTTAGTAATACAAGTATAAGTATACGAAGTAGGTGGGAAGATTCTAATTCTAGCAAAATTGCGGCTTTTATAGCCATAGGAAAATAATTTATTTTCCTATAGTAATAAACCAGAAAAAAGCTCCTTCTTTAGCATAAATATTTAATTGAGATAAAGAAGTTTGGTATGCCGTAACAGCAGAGTTTTCTGGTTGCCAGTTTTGGTTATTACCATATGCAACAACAGGCACATACCAAGTTGTATAACTTATTGGTAAAGGTTTCGTTCCTTTACTAACTTTTCCCCATTGTAGAATTAGACCATTTGAAAATTTAACCCAGCCGTTTTGTGTTAAACTACCACCAACAATACCGCCTAATGTACCATCTGTCTTAAACTGATTGATGAGGTTTCTAACAAATTCAGTTGTAGCTATTTTTGTACTATTATCGCTTGTTGCAGGTGTAGGTGATGTCGGAGTGCCGCTAAATGCCGGGCTTGCTTTTGTAGCATACGTATTTACTATATTTCTGTTACTGCTGTCATTGGTTGCTTTATCGGCAGTGCCTGCTAAATTAGCCTGTATTTTAGCACTACTTATTAAATTGCCGCCTGCATAAGTTAATTTAGCAATTTGTCCTGTATTATCTTTATTAACAAAAGCTATGCCACTAGCAGCATTCACCCCTTTAATACATAAACAGCCACCTTGATTACTGTCGCCAATATAAACATCATCACCGATTTTGTTCCATATACCGTTTGCCAAATTTAGAGCGCCTGTTAATGAGCCTCCACTTAATTTTAAATAACTGCTATCATGATTATGAGCAGACGGTGCAAATGTTGATGGTTTTCCTGTGATTAAATTCCATGCAAGGCTTTTCCAAACGCCGTCTCCTGTAAAGATATAACTTGCATTGCCGTTTCTTTTCGGCATTAATCCGTTTGCCGTGGTGGATACAACAGCTGTGCTTGCCTTTGCATTCCATGTACTCTTTTCAGTATCCGTTACAAATCTATGCGTCGCGTCCTGAGTAATCATGGTGGCAGGATGCGAACTAGGGTGTACATAGTTGTTTGCTCCTGTTGCTATGCCGTCCAGCTTTTTCTTCAACTCCGGTGTCATATATCCTTTCAGGCTGTCTGTAACTACTCGCCAATCTTGAGCATTTACTACGTTTTGCAGTGTATCGTGCCATTGCTTCAATAGTTTATCATTAGATAAAATTACACTAAAAATCAAATTCATTGTAGAATAAAGCACTGGGTCCTTTGAAATAAGTTGCGGAATTTCTAAAAAGAAATCATTACTACTAGATATTGATTCATCTGGTCTTTTAAACCCATTTATCTCACTTGGCATTAATAACCCAAATTCTTTTTTTAATTCTTCACTATTCATCTAATCACCTCAAAACTCTACAGTCCATTTAAATATTGCTCCACTTTCTGCATCTACACCTTTACTTGTTAAGAGTCGCATTTTAGCAGCAGTTTGTTCTTCTTCATCTATCAAAGCTACTTCATTTATTGCACCAGTATACTCACCAGCTTCAATTTCTGCTTCAAAACAAACAGAAGTTTCAACAGGATAAGTAACTTCTTTAATATTTTTAGTTAAAACAACATTATTAAGTGAACCATTGTCTGTTGGTGGTGCAGGATTTCCTTGCTCGTCTGTTTCCCCTGCTATACCAAAAGCCATTTTTACAATTTTACTTATTCTCCCTGTTGTTCCTATAGCTTGTGCAAATGCAGTTCTATAATCTGTAGTCGTTTTTTTATTGCTTTTTAAAAATGTATCTTGGTCAAATTCACTTTGTACACCTACTCCATTAACAGTTAAAGTATGTGTTGTATTTACATTACTCATAATATTTCTTTGCTCCCTTCATCTATAATTCCATGTTTTGTACTATAAAAAACACATATATTTTCCATTTGTTTATCTATTTCATAAGCACCACTTAAAATATGGCTACCATCTAAACAAAAAGAACCGTCCCAGCAGTTTTTTGTATTTGCTGTACGGTTCTGTATAACATTATTTTTATTTATGTTAGAAACTTGATATTTTTTATAAATTTTTTGTTTATTATTTATTTTATTTTCTGTTTTATTACTATAACTAATAACTTGTTTACATTTAGAATTTATCTGCTCTTTATTTTCAATTTTATAATTAATATTTATATATAAAACAGGCATTAATAGATTTTTTATACTTAATAAATGTGTTTGTCTCTCTCGATATAATGCATCTGGTTTTATACCACTAAAATCTATTATATTATTAAAATTCCAAATACCATCCCAATAAACTTTCTCTGCTGTACCCAAATTCCAAAAATTATGGTTGGTGTTAATATACTGAATAATGCTTGCTTTATTGTAAATATTTTGTTCAAAATTCCAACTGATTATTATTTTAAAAATTAAATTAGCAGGAATTATAGCACGTAATAAAGCTCGCATTGTTTTAGCATTTAATTCAATTTCATTATTAAAATTTATTATTAATTCATAGTTTTTTGTTGTAATAGGAATAGCATTATCTTTTCCAAATTTTAAATCTAAAATTTGTTTTAATCTACGTATTGTATATGGTAATATACTATTTATTTTTACTAAAATATTACTGCGTCTATCTTCTAACGTTTCTTTACTTTTAGGAATTATTTTTAACATTTCTTCCCAACGTTGTATACCTTGTAAATCAGCTTCATAAACAAATTTATTTTTAAACCATTTAAATAAAACTTCCCATATAGATTTAAATTCTTCGTTTTCTAGTGTAGCAAGCTGTTTAAATTCATCAGCATTAGCAATAACATTAGGATAATATCTTTGTACTCTTACTTCACGTTCTAAATTATCCACTTAATTCACCTCTAATAGCAAGAGCATTAACATCTAAAATTAAATTTTCTTCCAACTCATTTAATTTAGTATGTTCAATATCATCTACACCTTCAATATCTAAAATGCGACTTTCAATTTGACTTATACGTACTACAATACCTTTATTCTCATATGCATCTATTGTTACTTTTTGTGTATCTTGCCATTTAGAATTTAATTCAAAAAAATAATCATCTATAACTTTTTCTATTTTAGTTTTATAATCTTCAAAATTTCCACTATTAAATGTAATATTAAAATCAATTTTAATATAAGAATTACTAGCTCCATTAACAGTTACAACATGACCAATAGGTGCTATTCCTATTCCTTTTCCTTTATTTTGTTCTGGGTCTAATTTAGTTTGTACCTGTTGTATAAATTCTGTAGTAGGTGGCTTATATTCACTAGTCATAAATACAATTTTTACAGTTCCTCCACCATTCCAAACAGGATAAACTTTTACTCCACCCACACCTTCAATAGCATTTACCTTTTCTCTATAATCATAAATATTTCCACCATATGCTTGATTATCAAAACTATTTAAATACCTTTTTCTAAAATCTTCTGTTGCTTCTTCTTCTTCTCCTGGAATAGTAACTTCCAAAAGTTTAGCAACTTCAAGACCTTGTACATAATCAATAGGAATTAAATTTCCACTTGGTTTATTTCCAATAGTTCCTATAGTTTCGCATTTTAATAAATATTGTCCATTACCTAGATTTTCAATAATAGAATAATTTACATCATCATAAGAAAAGCGAGTGCCTATACTAATATTTATATTAGTAGGAGTACACTCGCCTTTTACTATTGCATATGTTGCTGGATAAGGAGATAATCCACGGTCTTTAGCTAATAATATTAAAAAATATCTTTCAGCAGTATCGCCAAAAGTATTTTTTATAAAATAATCTACAGTCGCATATAAAAGCATAAATTCTATTGCTGCGGGCATACTTGCGTCATAAATAATAGAACCTTCTCTTTTATCTATATCATTTGGTACTTTTTCAAGCATTCTATTTAAAATAATATTTTCTGTTTGATTTTCATACATTTAAATAATATTCACTTCCTTATCCATTTCAATATTGCCTAGATTAGTTTTTACTGTAAATTTAGCTAATACATTACCTTTATTATAAGATAGTTCAAAATCATCAACAGATTGTATACGGTCATCTTGTAAAAGTGCTTCGCTAATACGACGAGGAAGTTCAGAATATACATATGGAACAGATTTTCCGAATAAATCTTGTAATTCAATGCCATAATTCCAACTATAAATAGCATATTGATATCTTTCTGTATTTAATATTTTATAACAAGCTTGTGCAATTGCCTCAAGTTCATCAATACTACCAACTATTTTTTCATCAGCAATTTTCATTCGATAAGATTTACTAGAAATAGTATTTATTTTAGTTATATTTATATTTAAATCTGTATCTGTTCCTTGTGGTAAAAATCCCATATTATCCACCCCACTGACCAGTCAAATTTGTATGATTAGTAGACCTAGATAAAACTATAAATTCTTGTCCGCCTGCTTGTTGTACTAAAATAACACTTTCACCAACAGACAATCCATTATGAACTGTAATTTTTTTTCGCCCACTATACGCATGATTATGACTTTCAAATAAAGCGTATCCACTACCACCTGATTTATTTTCTGTTGTATGATTAACAGTTATATCAACATCAAAATCTCTAACTAAATCAGTTAAAATTAAAAATTCTTCTGTAAGTAATTCTTTTTGGTCAATTCTAATCGTCAAGGGATTAATAGTTTCTACAACACCAAGACTGTAATCACATAGATTAGCACTATTTAATTGTTGTTTTACTAATTGTTGTATAGCTTCTTTTAAAGCAACAATACTCACTCAAAAATCCCTCCTTTAAGTGTTAAATCCATAAAATGTGAATTATTAGTATAGGTATGCTTAACTGATTCAACTAACATTTTCATATTTATTTCTTGTTTATCTATATATAATTTAACAAATATACTAGAACCACCACGAACTCTATCATCTCCAAAAGCATTTTTTATAGATAATGTACGCCTTACTCTGTTATAACGTTTAAGCATTGCTTTTGCCAATTCATCAAGATTTATTGGTTTTTCAGGATTTACAGATTTTATTTTTCTAAGAAGTCCCCATTTTGCTATAGTTTTTGTATCCATAGCAATATTACTAATTTCATGTGCATTAGTATCTTTATTATCAAAATAAAGCACAATATCATTATATGTGTCCTTATCTATATCAGAAGTAAAACTAAAATTTTCAGCAGTTTCACTATCAATTAAAATATCAACTCTCATATCATTTATATTTTTAAGAGTCAACTTTCCATAATCATCATAAAGCACATATAAATTTTTTGTAGCTTCTGTAGTTATATCTATAGCTGTCTGCATTAAATCGAATAAAGTTTGTTTACCTGCTCTAAATCGTGGAATTACATATTCAGTATCTGCAATATCACCAATAGTTAGCTGAAAATCTTCAGCTAACTGTTTTATTATTTCACTTGCTTTTTTATTTACTGTATTATAAATCTGTTCATTTTTTAGATATCTAAGCTGGTCATAAGCAATAATAGATAAAATATTATCTTTATCTAAATTACGTTTAAATACAAAACCAAAAAATATACCTACATCACCACGTTGTACTTTTACTCTATATCCTTCTTGTATATCCAACAATTCATCTTGTACTACTTTAAAAGTAATTTTGCTTGGTTGCCCTTTACGATAGTATTCAATATTTACATTATCTTCAACAACTGGTATATAGCACTTATTATCAACAGTATGAATGGTTATTAATAATTCATTGCTATTATTCAAGTTTTAACACCTCTTTTAATGTAGGTGTTGATGGATTATACATTTTATTCAAATTCATAACGCTACGCCAATTCAAACTACCTCCACTCGCTAATTTTACAGCTTCATATACAGATTTTTCTTTTGTTACTTTCCAAACACTAGGAGTAATTTTATCTGTAGGTCTATTCTCTTTTATAGTATATGTTTCTTTGCCATTTTCATCAGTTTTTACCTCAACTTCTTTTGTAGCATAATACTTATACTCTTTTAGTTGTAAAGGCACTACAACATCAAATCCATTTTTAGCATCTTCACGTATACTATAATTCTCAATGGTAACCAATAAATTAGTATCAAACAAAACTTCAAAACTAGGTGTCATTCTCATTATTATTAATCGTAAAGGCTGTTTACTTTCTTTTGCTATTTTTATTTTTTCTAAATAATGTTCAGCTCCTTTAAATGAATATTCATTTAATAAATTACCTAAAATTCCTATTGAACCACCAAACAAATTATTAAATGCAGATACTCCTATTTCTGTATCGCTTTGGGAATAGTCTGCAAATGGATAATTACTATTAGGCAAAAGAAGCTCAAAAGATATTTCTTTCAGACCTTCTGTTTTAATAATATTTATTTCTCCTTCATTTATAAGATTTACAGTTTTATTTTTATTTTTTATACGTATATCCATTTTAGCTGGTGGAATAGGTAACATCATATCATCTAAATAAAAATAATATGCCATTATATATGCACCGCCTCAGCTCCATTTGCTGTAGCTTCTGCTATTTGTTCACCTATATGTGTTATAATTCCATCAAAATCAACATCTTTGGAAATATTATTTATATTTTCCATATTAATTTCAATTTTAGCAGTAGTATATTTATTTATTACTTCTTGTTCAGCAATATCTCTCATAAATTTTAAATCTTCGTCCATTATATCCATAGCTTCAGCTATTTTTTTAGTATTATCTGCCGTATCTTTAGTATTTTTAGCAGTATCATCTTTTCCTGCTAAATCTTCATAAGAAGGAATATTTCCTATTCCTTCTGGTACAGAATTTATATTACCTAAATTATCAGTATCAATACTTGGTAAATAATTGTGTATATCAAAATTACGAACAAAATCACCGGCAGTCTGTCCCCAAGCTTTAGAATCTGCTCTGTAAGTAATTTCACCAGTAGCACTAAAACTTGTTCCAAATATTTCATTTACTGTAGATTTAACAACATTAAAAGCAGATATCAAACCATTAATTTTTTCAATCATAAAATTAATAGCTTCAGCTACTGTACTTGCTATAGAAGTAAACACAGAAGCTAAAGTATTTCTAAGACCATTACTTGCTATTTGCCATCCAATAAAAGCACCAACTACAGCTACAATCAAACCTATTAGCCATAATATAGGATTACGCAAAATAGTTGCATTTAATACAGCCATTGCTCCACTAGATAATAAAGTTGCAACAGCCATTAATCTTTGTGCGATACTTACAGCTATAGTTCTAGTATAAGAAATAGCTAAACTAGAATTAGTTAACACAAGCGCTGTATTATACATTAATGTATATGTTATAGCTAATAATTTACTAGCACTAGATAAACCAAGTGCTGTATTATAAGCAAAAGTATATGCTGTAGCCAATAACTGCAATCCATTATATATAGCTAAATAAGCGATATATCCACTCAAAGCAATACCAGCAGATGTCAACATACCTAACAAAATAGAAAATGTATATTCAATTACAACTCCTAAATTATTAAATCCATCAGTAAGTATATATACTCCTGCTACTACTGCACCTATAGGCAAAAATATTGCGCCCCACATTTCAGCAGCACTCATAGCAGTTAAAGTTTGCACTATTCCAAGAGTACGAATAAGTTTTATTGCTGTAGGAACATATGCTATAAATTGCAATACATATCCTACTTTACTTATCACACCCAAAATAGCCGTTTTAGTAGTTACACTAGCAAGAGCTATACCATATAAGCCTAATACACTAATAGCACCACCAAAACCAACCATTATAGTATCAATAGCAAATTTATTTTTATTATAAAAATTATCAAATTCACTATTTAGCCATTTTATATTGTTTATAAGTCCATTAATAGCATTAGCTCCAATAGTAGCAGCAGCAACTAAATTATTTGCAAAACTTTTTACTAATGAACTATTAGCTAATTTATTAATTTCTACATATACAGGTTGAAACGCATGACTTATTCTACTTTGAATATTAGTCCAAATATCTTCCCATTTCATAGGAATAGTTTCAAATTGTTTATTTATTTCATCCGTTGCTCCTAAAATAGCATTTTTAATTATTTCTGCTGTTATTTCACCATCTGCACCTAATTGTTTTATTTCTCCCATAGATACACCCATATAATCAGCAATATATTTTTCTATTAATGGTGCAGCTTCAGCTATAGAACGTAATTCATCACCTTGCAATTTACCAGACCCAAGAGCTTGTGTTAATTGTAATAAAGCGTCTTTTTGTCTTTCAATATCTGTACCACCTATATTAAATAACTTCTGAATATTTTCCATAAAAGGTACTACAGTTCTTGGGTCAGGAAATGCTTCTTTTGCAGTCATTGCAATTTTAGATACACTATCTGCCATTACATCATAAGGACCTCTTGCTCTAAGTGCCGATTGATAAATTTGTTCATTCAAAGCTATTGCTTGCTCTTGTCCACCAGCAACTAAGTTTAATCTCGCCATAATACCTGAATATGCGTCAGAAGCTTTGATTAATTTGCTAGGGATTGAAGCTATTTCTTCTATCGCATTAAATATCATATCACCAAAAATACTTCCAATTATAAAAGAACCTGTTAAGCTATCTTTTAAACTTTCAATACTTTCTTTTAATGAAGAAACATTTCTTTCAGCTTGTATAGTATCTATATTAACTTTTAAATATTTACCATCAGCACCATGCCAACGTCCCAACTTATCTTGATATGCTCCTAATGCTTCTAATTGTCCTATAGTATAAGGAATAGTTTTATTTATTCCTGCTATATTATTTTTTACACCATTAGCCATATTTTCCATACTTTGTTCAGCTTTTAAAGTGCTATTTGCCATTTGTTCTTCTGCTAGATAAAGTTTATTCACTGCTTGTGTAGCTTTATTAATAGGATTAGATATCCCATCTCTCATTTTTATAAACTGTTCTAAAGTAGACAAAATATCATCTCCTTTTAATTTTAGTCTTATTAGCTGCTTCTTTATCTCTTTTCATTTTTATAGCGATTGCTGCAAAAATAAAAGCCTGTTCTTCTTCAGACAGGCTTAATATTTCACTTGGTAATTTATGCAATTTGTGTAGGCAATAATACATTATATTAGAATAAATATCATTGCCGTTTATAAGTTTTTTGCTCTTTTAATTTTCGCTTCCATTCCAGACTCAAAACCATTTGCTTCATTAACTGCAAGTATTAAGTCGTTATACTCTCCAGGAATGAGCATTTTTTTTGCTAAATCTATTGCACCTATAGCACCATAGCTATTTTGTAATTCTGCATTATTTAAATTTGGATAAATAACAGTATTTTCTATCATTAAATCTGCTAGTTTAGCTGAATCTGTTTCAATATATGATTGTTGTGTTTTAGGATTAGTTACACGTTTTTTACATTGTGCTTTCAATTTACTTAACTCTGTTGCAGTTAAAATTTTAATTTTCCATGGTATAGGATTACCTTTTTCATCAATAAAACGTTCAGACGCTATATAATCAACTTCTTTATATTTAATAGCACTTTCAGCCATAAAAGCTTTTAAATTATCACTCATTTATATCTCTCCTTAATTTTAAACTATAAAAGCCACTTACTAAAAAGTAAATGGCTTTTATTTTTATAAAGTTGATAAACTATTTAAAGTATTAGAAAATTCATTCCAGTATGTGTTATCACCAAGAGTCATAAAAACTATAAAGAAACTTGTACCTCCTATAAAAGTATTTGCATAAGTTACTCTAAAAGTTTTATTTTGATATGGTGGTTCTTGAGTTTTTAATATCAAAAATCCATTATTACGAAATTTTTCATATCCCGAATAAGTTATAACTGTATTACTATTTCTATCTTTTACCCCTTGTATCATTTCATCTAAAACTTTTTTTCTATCCCATGCTGTTAAACTATTATCTGGAGTAGCTCCTTCTGTTCCAATATTTTCAACTTTTGGATAAACCAGTATTATTCCAAATAAATCGTTTGTTTTTATACTAGCTTTAATATTAAAACCATTTTTATCATTAGGATTATTTACCTCATTAATTTTCCAACCATCAGGAAAATTAATAGTAAAATTATAATCATAATTAGTATACTGTTGGGCAAAACCTACTTGATTAAATCCTAAAAAAATTAATGTACATAAAATTAATAAAAATTTTTTCATAAAAATAATCTCCTTTATATATAACTAATTATTTTAATTATATATATAAAAAAATTATTTTTCAGCATTTATTTCATTCCATCAATGTCTTTAAATTTTTCAGGCATTTCAAATCCTTCAAAAGTAAAATCTACATCTTGCTCAAGCCAATCACCATCAGCATCAAAACCAGCTATTGTTGCACCATCTAAGTTACAATCTTTTAAAATAACAGTTTGACTACCTACTGAACTTGTTGGGTCATAATTTTGAATAATAATATCAAAATAAAAATCTTGCCCTGTATCTTGATATTGTTTAACAAGCTCATTAAAACGAGAAGTATTATTATAAATAGTCATAGAACCTGTATAATTAACATTTGTTGTTCTATGTCCTACTGCTGTTCGTCCAAGAATAGGTACTTCTACCTTATTTTTTTCAGCTTTTGCTTCTAAATTTTTAGCTTGCATAAGCAAAAATCTTTCTCCATTTAAATTATTTATAACACAAGACGCTAATTTTGCAGATACAACATCCTTAGCATGCATTGTTCTATTCGTATCCATTAATAATCACCAACTTTCTAAGCTACAATAATATTCATATAAAGTTTTTCCATACACATTACAGGTTGTATAGCATATTCACTTAAAACAGTTTCTTTTGATTGTCCCATTGTAGGGATTGGCACATCTTCTGCCTTAAAATTAGTAATTGCTCTTATTCGTTGCATTTCCTTTTCATATGCTACAATATCGCCCCAAAGAGCCATACGACCTTCATCGTCATTTGGCTCTTTTCCTAAATATGTTTTATTAAATAATCTAGCTATATCAATGGCATGTTGGTCTAATACACGAATAACCTGATTACTAGAAAAATCTTCATTTTTTTCTTTACTAAAAGAAGTAAATGTATTTATATCTCTAAGAATGTTTATATCTCCAACTATATCACCATCAACATTATCTGCTACACGGTGAAATATAAGCATACCATTTGTAATAGCTTTTTCTAATTCTGTTTGTTTATAATTTGTATTTATAATATATTCACCATCATATGTTTTATTTGTACAACTTGCATTTACAGCACAAGAAGCTTCTGCACCTGTTACCCAGTAAACTAAATTTGCAGGACTTTCACCTTTATCTATGACAGAATTTTGAATACTAATAACACCTTCATAATCAGCATTTTCATATCCATAAACTACACATTGAAATTTTGCTCCTACTTCATCACGCAAACGCTTAGTAAACTGTATCATTAAATCTTGAATAGTTTCATCTGTAGAAGCACAACCTAAAATATTAAAATAATATGGTTCAATTTTTTCTAAGAAATCTTGGTATTGCAAACCAGATATTTCACCACCATTACTACCACCTTCAAGCGGTGTACCAGATGTAATAGATTCAGATAATAAGCCTGTACGCTTAAATACTACATAATCATTATCTGTAATTTCTGCCCATGTAGAAATTGTTTGTTTATCTATCATAGTAAATGTAGTATCTTTTTGTGCTATAGCTGCACTGCCAATTTGTGCCATTCCTATCATAGAATTATTAATATCTTTATATTCGTTCAAATAAGTGATTACATCATATTTTGTTTCATCATCAATATTAGGCTGAATTGCAATAGTAAAGTTATTGCCTCTAACGCCACCATATTTAGCAGTTGCTAAATTATTACTAGCTTTAATTGCTCCATTATTAATTCTATAAAAATAACCTGTTTTAAGATTTTTAAATAAATCTCTCAAAGGCTTCATTTTTTCATGACTGTAATCATAACCAAAATAAAGCATGGAATTTTTTTGAAAATCAGCATTTTCTACTGTAAATACTTCACCTTCAATACCCCAATCTAAATCTAAAGGCATTGCAGCATATCCACGGTCTGCCATATTTACACTAGCACGTACTTTACTAACAAAATTAATATAAGTACCTGGTAATTTTTTATTTTGTGTAAGCCAAGTGCCGCCACCTAAAGCCATAGTTTATTCCTCCTAATTTTTTTGTTCCTTTATTGGAGCAGATAAGAATTTATCTAATTCTCGTTGTATTTCTTCATGTGTATAATTTTTATTATTAGATAAAATAACCGCCAGTACATCTTTATACTGACGGTATTTTTTAGATTGTAAAATCTGCGTTTTAGTATACATTTATTTCACCTTTTGTTTTTGAATTAATTTTTGCATTAATGGACCTCGTTGTATTGGTCTTATTACAAAGAAATCATAATGTATTTGTAAATGTAAAATATTATCTACTATATTAGCTTCCATATTTGTACCACGAATTAAATCTTTTCCCATGTAAATATACTCCAATATAGGATAAAGTCTATCTAAGATAGCATTTATTTCTTGTTGTGGTTCTAGTTCACTTTTAGGAAAATATCGTATTATAAATATATTTTTTCTAAGATAACGATTGGCACATATAAGATTAAAATTACTATCTAGTAACCTTACATAAAAAGAAGGCTCTTCAAATCCTTGTGGAATATCATTTATATAGTAAGTGTAATTCTTGCCAAACTCATTATTCAAAGCTTTTATTATACCTTTTATAATATCTTGCCCATTTACATCAACCATGTAAGTGTCTCCTTAAAAAATCGTAAAATCTTTGCTGTACATAAGCATATCCTTCTTGTTCAACTAATTCAGCAGATAACTTCATCATGTGATGACCTTCTACAAAATTTGCTTTTAATCTTTTACCAAGAATAGGCACATATCTACCCACTTTTTGTCTATGTCCATTTTCAACATAAGCTGCATATTCCATAGGATTAAATATAGAAGCTATATAATAATCTCTATGTTTAATAGCTTTTACTATATACCAAGACTTACGAAGCGAGCCACCTTGAGAGATTTTTTTTAATTTAGGTTTTCCTTTATTTTTACCTCGTTTAATTTTACCTACTACTTCAAATGTTCCTTTTCCTACAGGTGTACGTTTTTTTACTTCAGCTAAAAACATAGCTGCTAAATCATTAGCCATTTGTTGCATAAATAAATCTTTATGTTCATTTAATGCTTCTAAATTAGCTTCAAATTGTTTTAACTTTTTAAAATTCTTTTTCATCATGCAAAATCATTATATAACTCAAGATTTATTTCTTGGTGTGTTTTATAAATAGCAGGTTTACCACTACAAACATAATCTGTAGTTAACCCTTGTCTACATATGGATACATAAGAACCAGCTTTTATCAGTATATCGGAAGGTAAAAATAATTTAATACTTTGTGTAAGTTTAGCTTGCTCATCATCTGTTGTACTAGGAAAATTAGAAAAAGACATTCTACAAGAAACATTTTCAAGATAAATTTTTTTTACTTGTCTAGTAATACCTGTATTAATATCATTTATTTTTTCATAAGTATAAATATTACAAGTATCTTCATATAATTTCTCTATAGCTATTTTAGCTTTTAGCCTAGATTTATCTAATATACTCATTTTGATAATCTCCTATATTTCCTTAATTGAACTATATAATTTTTTAATATAGAGTTAGCAAATATAACATTATTAGAACTATTACCAAAATTAACAGTTGTATCTCCTTCTTTTATACTTGTTATATCACCACTAGAGCCTTCCTCGCTCCCGATATTCTCGTTTCTGTAAATATCCATAGCCATTCTATAGGCAGTATTTACTAAGCCTTCAGGTAATTCATCAATATTACAGTAATTTAATATTGTTTCTTCAACATCATCTAAAATAAATTGAAGGACTGTATCCTTTTCATCAGATACAGTCCCTAATAAATTTTTAAGTTTAGTTACTTCTAGCATAATATCATCCTACTTTATGCTTAAATGCTACCATACGAATTTGTTTTTTATCATACACTCGTTCCCAATTTGTAGAATTTTCAAGCTCTACAAAAGTAGGGCTTTCTACATTAGTTCTTACTTTATTAGTCCATTTAATTCCACGTGGATGCATGATAAAACATTGACGATTAATAAGATAATCAATACCTGAACCCATTAATTTTTCTCGGTCAGTTTCAGTAGCAACAAAACCTTCTGGACTACCATTACCTAATGCAATAGCACCTTGTCCAAAAAGATAAGTTGTATATACGCCTTCATCTACTGGGCAACCATCATCAACAATTACTCTACGGTCTTGATATGTTTCAAACTCTACAGAATTGCTATCTCTTTCTGTAGAAATAAGATTTTGCTGTTTTAAATAAGATTTTGTTTTAGAATGCATAATTACGCCTGTAAGTTGGTCTTGTGCATCTCCTAAAAGTTGAAGGGCTTCAATAAAAGCAGAAGCAGAAATATTAGCAGCTTTTCCACTTGACGTAGATACATCATATACATGTTCTGCTTTCATTTTTTCAGACGAAAAAACACCTTTAAGAATACGAAGTAATACTTTTTGTCGTTGACGTTCCCAGTATTTAGCAACAAGTGTTGCAATAGCTTCCATAGGGTCTTTTCCTGCAAGTTGTGCAGATAAATCTGTAGCAGCCCAAGCTTTAGCAAGACGAATAGTAGTAGATATATCTTGATTAGATGTAATTTTAGCAGGTGTTAATTTAGCTCCTTCAATTACAATTTCAGCATCTCCTGTCAAATCTTCAAAAAATGGCATATGATGAATTGGTGCTGGTTCACTTGCTAAACGGTCAAATTCTGCATTATTACTAACAATTCCACTTTGGTAAAGTGCAGATAATTCCATAGAACGATTAATCACATATGGATTAAATAGCTCTGGTACAATAATATCTTGTAAAGTTGTTGCCATTAGTTAATACCTCCAATATTTACTCCAGCAGCTTGAGCCAATGCTCTAGCTTGTTGTGGATTTTCTCTAAATAATTTACCTTGTTCAGTAAGATTAAAATGTTCTTTACTAAATGGATTATTTATAGGATTACCACCTACTTTAGGCTCATAACTTTGTTTATCATTTTTAAATAAAAAAGGCTTAGATTGTTTCAATGGATTAATCTGTTCATCTAAGCCTGTTACTGTACCATCATCAGATACAATTAATTTAGTTTTATCAATTAAACTTGCTACAATATCAACATCTTGTGCTGTATTAGTTAATTTTAATTTTACTGCACTATCAATACGTAAATTTTTTAAATCTTGCTCGTATTTAGTTTTAGAAGATTTATTTTCTTCTTGTAACTGTTGAATAGTACTTTCTAATTTTTCTTTATCTCCAGCTGTTTTCTTCAATGTTTCAAGCTGTTTATCACGTTCTTTAATCTGTGTTTCCAGATTGGATTTAGCCGCAGCGGCTTCATCCAATTTTGCTTTTTCTACGTAATTATCTTTTAAAAAGTTCTTTAAACCCTCTATAGCTTTCTTCTTATTATCGCTCTCAAGGTTTAAAGAAGTAATAAATTCTTCAATGTTCATCATTTATCTCCTTATGCGCCGGCTGTATATGTGCCTGTAATAGATGCCGTACTTTCATCATCTAAATGCGCTGTACCGGTAATTGCAGTACCGTTAATATTAAGCTCAATAGATGTGATTTTAGCACCGGTATCACCCTTATCTCCTTTAGCACCTGCCGCTCCATCGGCACCTGCCGGACCCTGCTCTCCTGTATCGCCCTTTTCGCCCTGCGGACCTTGAGCACCGGTTTCACCTTTTTCACCCGTATCGCCTTTTGGACCTTGTTCGCCAGTGTCGCCTTTATCTCCCTTTTCACCTTTGAGCGAATTTAAGAAGTCCGTTTCCGTTTTATCGGCATTGCCTTCCTGTTCCTTCCAGATTTCAAAAGCGGATTTTCCGTTTGCACCGTCAGCTCCAGCCGGACCCGGTGTCATTGCTCTATTATTAGCATCTTCAATTCCTTTTTCCATATTATTCATTAAATCTTTTGTAATAAGTTCTCCCTCTGTCCAATCATGTTTACTATACATAATATTATTCTTCCTTTCCTATTATACATTGTCCTATTTTGCCAGTTCCAATAACCGCAACTTTCGTTTCGGCTGTATAAATGCGGTTATTTTTTACACAGTCTTGAATAATCCTAATAATCTCATATTCATTTAAATCAGCTACCGCACTAAACGGGAAATCTTGTTTAAATAAATTAAGATATTCCATAATCCATTTATACATCTTCATCACCACCTTTCTAAGTCCAAAAACCACCATTATATAAAATGATATTCCATATAATTACCCAAAACATTCTTACCAAAAAATTTATTTCTACAATATTTCCATTACACAAAATCCCACTTACTATCTGCGTAGTAAATAAAATTATTGTTAATATATGCCATATATCCATTCAACCATCTCCTTAAAATTAAGAACAACAATATTTATCATCCTGTCATTCTTTATAGGTTTTAGTTTTATCAACAAAAACTTCTTTCCAGTCATTATATTTCATATTGCCGTCAATATAATATGTTTTGCCTTCATCGTTTCTAGCAGCTCTTTTACTTCCTTTTAATTTTGGAGTGTGAGGAATAATACAGCTTCTGCACCAACAATGAAAAGGAGGAGCTGTTATACCTGTTTTAAAATCAGACATATTGAACATTTTTCCGTCTAAATGTCGGCATATATCTGAGGTTCTACGGTCTAGTGTAGCTAATATTTCATATTGCTTAACGCCTAAATTATTCAGACTGTCAAACTCACCTATGGTAGCAAAATATGCTGTTTCGGTTGCAATCAATCGTCCTGCCTGACTTAAAGACACATTCATTTTTTTAGCAAATTCTTTTACAACTTTATCTTGCGGTGTCCCTCTTACTAAAAGCTGCACTAATGTATTTTGTAAGGTATTAATTAGTTTATTTTTATCTTTCCATATACGGTCAGAAAAGTTTAAATTATCAATAGCCCATGGTCTAGTAAGAATTTTTTCAAGAGTTTTTGTATCTATTTGTGCTACTTCAAAGCCCATATTAAAACCTGTCTGTAATTCATAAGCTGTTTTATAATAAGTATCTTTATATGTGTCTTGCATAGCTTCATACATTCCATCTAAATAATTTCCATACAGATATTCTAAATGTTCTTGTATTTGCAATTTAATCGCTTCAAGTCTTGATATGTGAAATTTAGCTGAAGTATTTTCTAGCTGTTTAGTCCAATCATTGGCGATACCATTTTCTTTAGCTCGTTTAATATATTGTTTTAAGGTCCATTTAAATTCTTCAAGTTCATTATTTTTTAAAAGCATTTTAGCTGCTCTTAAACTTACATCATTATTAATTTTTAAACGCATATACCATTTAGCAATATCTTTTTCGATATTAAATATTGCTTCCATATACATATCTTTTATACGTTCTAAAAATTCATCTTCTTGGCTCAACTGTGCTTCGTATAACTGTTCAAATCTTATTTTCCAATACTCATCATTAAGTATTGCCATTATCTTCACCACCGCTAAAAGCCTTACTATAAATATCTTCTAGTTCTTGTCTTTTCTTTTGTTCATCTTCTAGTTGTTTTTGCTCATCTTCTGCATTTTCAACAAATGGATGATTTTTTAGAATAGTTTTATTGGATACTACTCCAACAGATTTACTACACATATCTACAAGTTCAACATCATTTCTAATACTTGTCCTTGTCCAAGTTTGAATAATTTGTTTAGGTTCAAATCCTTTATATTTACAGATAGCACGTATAAGTTCACCAAACCCAAGCCTAAATTCAGTTTCTAATAAACCAGCCTTTAAATCTAATAAAGAATATAAAAACTTCATAGCTTCACCACTGGTATTATCAAATGATTGCTGTTGTGGGTCCACACCTTGTCCCATACTAAAAATAGCTTTTCTTGTTATTTCTAATAACTCTTTCCTTGCTTCAACTGGTATTTCAATTGTTAATGTAGATACTCCACTTTTGTCAGAAGCGTCATCACTTTCTGTTTTAATAGCTTTATAATATTTTAGGTCATTTAGAAATTCGTTTAAATCTTGTCCTCCATAATTATTAAGTATAAAAATAACTTCTTGGATATCTTCTAAATCATCTACAAATCCACTATATGTTTTATCATAAACATCAATAAGTGATTTTATCTTATTAAAATCATTAGTTAATGTATTATTATTGGGAAATTCAATAAAAGGTATTTGTTCAAAATTATGATTATAAATATTTGTTGGCTGTCCGTTTATACCCGAAGTAGTAAAAATATTATATGGTTCAAATACCTCTCCACGTTGTCTATAAGTAGCACATTTCGTATTATTCCATAGCTCACAAATATCCCATTCTTTCCCTTCATCATCAATAGATTTATATGTTCTAAGTACAGCCTGTAGCTCTTTTTCCAATCTCGTACTATATACTGGATAAATTTGCATAGAAGGAATAACTGCCCAACGAAAACCTTTTACATTATCAATCCAATAATGTAGCCAACCAACACCACTATTACTTGCTTCTACACATAAATCTTTAGCTTTTTTAGCATAAGCATCTCCTAGAACATTTGCTATATGCTCATTCATAATATCATCTTTAACATCAAATAGCGGTGGAGCTGTAAAAAGATAACTTGCTTTTTGATTTACCAATAACTGATGAAAATTAAAAGCTATTTTATTATCTGCACATCGTAAAGGATTAGGTTTTCCTCCCTGCAATTTTTCCTTTGGTTCTCTATGCAATATATCGTTATCTCCTAGATAATATCTTTGTGCTATTAGTGCATTTCTTACAAATACCGAGTGATAAGATAAATATTTATTTATTAAATTTCTAGCTTGCTCTAAATTCAAATTAAATTACCTCACTTAAATATACTCATGCCACCTTTAGATAAATCTTCTGCTATGCCTGTAGTAGAATCTGGTGCGTCATCGTGTTTATTTTTACCTTCACGTTGATATTTAGTCATTGCCTCATAATAGTCTGACCATCTATTTTGCCAACCAACAGGAAAATAGATATGTTCCATAACCCAAGTAGCATTAGATAAAATACGAGCTTGTTTGTTTTTGGATTGGTGAAACCATTTTATTACACATTTATTAGTTCCTAATTTTTCTAATAAAATACGTCGTACACTTCTCGCAAATCCACGTCCACCATTGTTACTTTCAAATTTAGCTTTATTTACTCCATTTATATATAAAGCATGAGCTACAGTATTTTCTGTAACTTCCATTGCTGCTTTAGTATATATAACATCTAATACATATGCTTCATTTTGAAAAGTAGCTCCATAGATAATGCAACATAAATAATCGTCGCCTTCATCTGCTGTATCTATATAAGCCCTAACTTGTTTAAATGTAGGTAAATCACCAGTATAAGTTTTAAAATTACTATATAATCTGCCTTTTAAATCTATTGGTTCTTGCTGATAATTTGCAGACCAAATATCCAAACCCATAGCTTTTTTCTTATCTTCACAAGATTTAGCAGATAATATCTCATCACATAGCATAGAATTATCATCACAAACTGCTTTAAATTTTATATGTTCTACTTCATCACAAGAATAATGTTCTAAGGCTCTACCAGCTAAATCATCACTAGCCCAACGAGTCATTATTATTATTATCTTTCCACCTTCTTCAAGACGAGAAAGCATTGTATTTGTAAACCATTCCCAATGCTTTTCCTTTACACTTTCATTATTGGCTTCTTCTGCATTTTTAATAAGGTCATCAATTATTAAAAGGTCGCAACCAAAACCTGTAGCTGTACCTGTAGGACTTGTAGCAAGGTAATTATTATAACCACCTTCTAAGCTCCATAAATTCATAGCACCATCACCACGTTTTATATATGTAAAAGGAAATACATCATGAAATACTGGTTTATATATATCTGCTTTAGCTTCTTGTATATCATTTCTCACATTTTTAGAGAACATAGTTGATAAAGTTTCATTATAACTTCCAGTCATTATTTTTTTTGTACGGTCTTTACCTAATATCCATTCCACAAATAATCCTGCTGTACGACTTTTACCATGTCTAGGAGGAACATTTAAGATTAATACTTTCTTATCTGATGTAATAAAATTTTGAAGCGTATTACAAATATCAACTAAAAAAGCTCTATCTAATTTATAAAATTCTGGAGCTTTTAATTGGGCATAAAAAAAGAACTCACGTCTTGCAAGTTCTATCTTTGCACCTAGTCTAGCTAAGTTTCTATTCATTTTATTAACCTCAATAATTCATCTCTAGTAAGATTTTCAAATGGATTTTCAGTTATAGTATTTATATTTTGAGTTATTTCTTGTACTTGGTTTTCTGTAGCTTCACCTCTACTTAAACGTTCTATTTTAACCGCAGTATCAAATAGACGAATAATTTCATTTGCATTTAGTTTAGATACATCTATTTTCTTTAATGCTTCTACTGCCTTTGCTTGCATAGACATTGCAATATCAATATGACGTTTAGCCATCTTCTTACGTTCTTTTACAGCGGTTTTATATTCTATCTCCTGTAACGATTTATCCCATGCTATACAACGCTCTTGCCAATTATATTTTTGCTTCCAATTGACAAGTAATTGTCTACTTTTTGACAACCTTTTAGCAAGCGAAGTTACATTTCTATCTTCCATTTCTAAATAGGCTTTAAATGCAGAAAAAGCCTTTTCAGTTTCACCATCTTGTCTTTCCCATGGTCTTAAATTTTCATTTCCCACCACTCTCCCTCCAAATAAAAAAGGTAGGTTTCTAAACCTACCTATCTAATAAAACCTGCAAATGTTATTTTTTTTGGTTTCATATTGTATTTCTTAGCAATTTCCATGCTTTTATTATTAAATAATTTTATATATGGTTCAATATCTGTTTTTGCTTCTGCTCTTGTAATCAAACCTTTTTTGTATGCACATCTAGCTTCAAATGCTCTTTGTTTTATTATTTCTAACATATCATCATCTCCTTGTGCTTGATATGTTAAGGTAAGTACTATTAAATGTCCAGATCTTCACTGGATATTTCTAGAATATCTATATCACCATATAAATCTCTTATTTTCTTCTGGTCTCCTTTATAAAAAACTAATACATTTTGATGTGTTTTACCTACTTTTCTACTTATTGAAAAACCTCTCCCCATTCTAATTGGTAAAGAACCTAATGTTGTTAATAAAATTATTTCATTATATAATTCCATTCCTGCATTATGAAATGCAGCTATAGTTTCTGATACAAAATTTCTATACATGCCAGTTTTTCTGTTTCTAATATCTCCAACAACAAAACATGCAAAACGATTATCTTTAAGCATATTAACACTATCAAATATTATTTTTCTATACATAGATAAAAAATCTTCATAAGTTTGATTACTTAAATCTTCTTTATCATCACTATATATTTCTAAGTCATAATAAGGCGGGCAACTAAATATAAAATCATACTCATCTTTTGCAAGCGAAGATATATTTAAGCTGTTTCCACATATCCATTTAGGTTTTATATCATCTGTGGATAATAATTCATTTTTTCTCCTCCAAAAGAAAAAGCACAAGCTATAATGCCTGTGCTTTATTATTGATTTAATCTCGTATGCAATTTTTGATGTTATTAGTATAACACGAAAAACATAAAAAAAGAGCAACAAAAAGGCGCCTATTTGAGTACAAAAACACGCACTAAAATGATAACTAAAAGTCTACAAAAAGTCTACTAAACGCGCACTAAAATAATCACTATTAAAATTATGTATTTATCCACAATTATTGTGGATAAGCTGATTTATATGAATAAATCTAACTGTTCATGTATAGCAGTTAGACCGAATAACATTCTTGATAATCTTCTAACAGCTTTATTTCTACATTTTTTAGCCCACTGTTCGGATATATAATTCCGTTGAGCTATCTCACGCCATGTTTTATTATCTAAATAAAATGATATAACAATTCTTTTTTCTTCATCTTCAAGACCTTCGATGGAGCGGTCTACTTTTTTTATTATTCTATTTATAATTTCTAAACGATTTTGTAATTCTACAATCTTAGCTTTATACTGTGCTTTTTTTGCTGTATATGCCTCAACCGTTGTTAATTCACTATTACCTCCAGCAGTAATATCATCACCGTATTTAGCTATAGGAGCGACCGCCTCTAATTGCATAGTCTGTTGTAATACTTCAATATCTTCGGTTAAATTTTTAACCGATATTTTGAATTGATTATAATTTTTTAAGTAATAAACTGTTTTCCCAATGTAATCAACGTTTTTATTCATAATTACCTCCATTGCAAATACGACAGCAAAAGGAGCGAATATTTCGCTCCTTAAATAGATTTTTTTATCTTGCTAATATAAGTGAAACTACTATTATGATAAATAATATTATTGTTGTTCCAAAAATTTTACGATTTCGTTTTTCATTATTCTGTTTTATAATTTCATATTCAGTTGGTGGTCTTTTAAACATTATATAAGCTTCCTTTATTTATATATTTTATTACTTTCTAAATCTTTAACTACTATACGTTCTTTAACTTCAAAACCAAATTCTTTAAATACTGCTTTTGTAGCTTTTAAAGCTATTTTTAATCGTACTAATCTTTTTTGTTCATTTTCTTTTTCAATTTTATTTATGGCATTATATGGAACTGTGTCCATATAATGCTCATGATTGCGTTTTTCCATTTTTACCTCCATTATTAAGAAATCTATCACATTGCATACTATTCACCTTCTATTCTTTCTGAAAACCTTATCAAAAGTGCAGCAGTCTGATATATTTCAGTTTGTATATTTTCCTTACCTCCTAATTTTATTTTAGTTTTATTAGGTAAATACGTTTCATTAACAGCTTGGGCTATCTCACCTACTTCTTCTTGAATAATCCCGAGCCATTGATGAGGTGTTAGTTCGCTTTCATTACCCCACTGTTTTTTTTGATTAATAACCTCTTTCATTATTTTATTTCTTATCTTTATTATATTGTCTTTACTGTAATTATCTTCTCGCCCTAGTAAATCATCTGTAGATACTTGTAGTAAGTCGGCTATCTTGCAAAGCATTTCATATTTTGGCTCACGACCTTTATTTTCATAAGCAACATAGCTAGTATATGGAATATTTAAAACATCAGCAAAATCTTTAGCAGTTTTATAACCTGATTTTTCTCTATAATATTTTAGATTTTCTTGAAAACTCATATTATTCCTCAAAACCTCGTTCTTTTAGTTTTATGTTAAATTGTTTTCTGAATTCTAATACTACCCAGTCAAATTCAAGCATTTCTTCTTCAGCAAATCTTTCTAAATTTCTAAGTATATAATCCGCTTCTATGCTTACTTTTTCTTCACATTCTTTTAAAAATATTTCTTCATCCATATCCATGACATTAAAATAAATTATTTTCTTCCTTAAGTTGTTTAATTATATATGGGTCTGTTTCCGTATCAATAGTTGTGCTAAGTGGTGTAATTATAACTATTACTCTAGGTTGTAAACTATTTACTTCTACAATCTTACTACCATCAAAATTTTTTATTATTCTATCGTCAGAAAGTACCCATTTTGTGTATAACGTTTTTTTATGGTTTATTGTTTTATATTCATCAGATATGATATCTGATGTTGATTGTAACAATCCTAATAAATCTGGATAATGAGCTTTACTTTCTAAGTAATATAGACAGCACATAGATACACCCATACTAAAATGTCTTAATTTTTCTTGTACTTTTAATACTTGTAACGCTTTTCTACAAGAACTTTCATACTTTCGATAAGCCTCACTTGGTAAAAGGACTGAACGTCCTTTTACCATAACTGGGCTATTCTTTTTTGTTACAGGATTTCCATATAAAACAAATGCAAAAGGTGTTTTATTCATTGGTATCTCCTATTAATTCTTTATAATCTCTACATTTACATAAAAATTTATTTTTATATTTATAATCTCTTGGTATAGGCAAATGATGTTGAATCCCTAAATTTTCTACTATTCCATTTGGAATATAACTATCTATAAAAAAACATCCATCATTACATGACCATGCAGGGCATTTAGTACATTCTGTTTCATTATTATTAAAGTCATCACATATTTTAGAAATACTAATATAGTAATTCATCATTGTTTCAAAATAATTTTTAGTAATAACATGAACATCATCATTAAATAGTATGTTTCCTATTTCTTCACAAGATATTTCTTCACCTGAATCATTAGTGAAATAAAGTTCTTCATCATCTTGTGAAATACTAAATTTTTTTAAATTATCTATATTAAATATTTCTTGTTTTTCTCCAAAATCAACATAAAATTCTTCTTCAAAATGAACTCCATTTTCTTGCATAAAAGTTTTAATTGCGTTTATATTTTTCATTTTGATACCCCTTATATAAATGTACATAATAATTTTTATACATAGCAGCTTGTACTTTACTTTTAAAGCAATTTCCTATCATCAAAACAGCATAATCAAATGTTGTTTCTTCCCATGTATCTTCAACGATATCTCCGTCTATGTCTATGCGATAATAAATATCATTTTGTACTGGTATCCAAGAGTTATATCGTCTTATATTCATTACTACATAATCAATAGGTATACCATCTGGAAAATCATCATGTGTTAATATATTATCTACTTTTACTTTAATTTGATTACCTGTATAAGTATTATCCATATAATCAAACTCGGACAATACTAATATATCGCCAACTCTAAACATGCGGTCATTCTTGCGAATTTCAAAATTTTTAATTCCATTTATAATATCTTGAAAAAATTTTGGCTTTATTTTTAATTCATGTATCATTTTAAACTCCTAATTAAAATCTAAATTTAATTGTTTAGCGTGATTCAACATAATCTTATCTACATTTACTTTTTTAGCATTTCCTACTACCTGCTGATAATCTATAAAACTTTTAATTTTATTCAAATCTGGATAATACTGCATTAATTTTCCATAACTTAAAGTAGTTAGCTGGTTAAGTTCCATTATGAAATTAAATACAACTTTATTTGATTTCTTTGATTTTATAACATTATCTGTAATATTACGTGGTTTTTTATATTTAGCTAAAATACTTGCCCTTGAACGTTCATAATTATACTTATATGCACAGTGTTCAGAACAATATTCTTTTTTTATATAATTGGTCCAAAATTCTTTATGACAATACTTACACTCTTTCCACATAATAAAATCAACCTTTCAAAAATTGATGTTATTTTTCTTTTAAAGCCGATTAGAGCCGTTTTATATATTTATATATAGAATTCATAATTTATATAAAAACGGCTGTATCGACTTCTTAGACGTTTTTAACCATATTTTAATTACATATCATACTTAGATTTTATCCCGTACTGTTCCATTACCTCATAAATTTTTAATAAAAATATCTTAGACAATGCCCATTCGTCCCAATCGTCTTTAATCAAGAACCCTTCTGTTTGTCTATTATCATTGTTTAGATAATATTTTCGCTCAAATTGATTAAAGTAAATAAGATTTTCTTTTTCTAAAATACGCAACAACATTTCTGGCGATATGTTATACATACTAGCCATAAAATCGACATCACCAAAATCCATATAATCAAGGATATAATTCAACAATGGTCGTTGTCGTTTATGTTTACCTATTGAAATATCTACTCTCTTTTGTATATTATTAGCTCTTTCTAATACTTTCTGTGGGTCATTCCATGCTTTTTCAACTTCGATAAAATAGCGACGTGCCTTTCTTCCTTTTTCAGTTCTTTGTATCATACAGATTTCTTTTGCCATATCCATTTTAAAAATGTGATTTATTTCTTTTTGTGGCATTATTACACCATCAACACGGCTAACATTTTTGTTATCCGTCATATAGTCAATGTTTTCTTCAAAACCATATTCCAACATTCTTTTAAACCACATAGTATACGGTGTATTAATTTCTAAAAACTCATGTAAATCTCGACCGCTTACCACCTGTTCATTATTTTTATTAACTTTAACCTTTATTAACTCATTCATTTTCCCAATCTCCTTACTTAGCTATGTTTGTAATAATCTTTTTTGAAGTTTATTCCTTTGTAAATTTTTAATATCTTAGCACTTCCAAAAAGAATATCTAGTACATTAAGTTTGCTCTCGTTTGTAGTAATCCAAACACCACCAACGAAACATTGTAATTCATAATATCCATCTATTCCTTTACATATTTTGCAAAATTCTGTTTTATCGTTATATTTAACTTTAAAAGCTCCATTATAAGGAAGTCCTATTCTATTCATACAACTATGAATAGCTCTTTGTATTAAATCTTTATTACGCATTTATTACTCCTTTAAGTCATTTATATTCATTACTTTTCTTTGACTCGGTGAATTAAATGCAATGTAGTAATTTGTAGATTTTAAACGGTCAATAAGCCTACCAGAATAAGTATTTTCTAATTCTTGTTTATTCAAATTTGTTGTAATTATTATTGTTTTTTTTCGATTGTACCTTTCAGTTATTATACTGTGTACTTTTTGTAATACCCATGGTGCATTAACATCTTCTCCACCTAAATCATCAATTACTAATAAATTAGTATTTCTTAACCTGTTTTCAAATGTTACCCATTCCTCAACATTTCTAGCTTTCATTGAATATAGATTGTCCATTAATGAACTCATTGGGATGAATAACCCGTATCCACCACGATTTATATATTCTTTTAAAACACATACTGCTAATGTAGTTTTTAAAGTACCATAACAGCCAGCTAATATAAGACCTACACCATTATTTACATACTCATCTATTTTTTTTTGTATAGGTATAGATTAATTTCGCATTTTCTCTAATATCTCCATCTATTTTCAATGTATTAAAAGATACATCTGCATATCGTTCATGTATTCCTGCATTAATTAATTGCTTTTCATTAATCCCAACCACTTTTTTCGTTGGCGAATTTTCTTCTTGCCTCTTCGGTTGTTTCTGTTTTATTCGTTGAATATACTCTTTTACGTCCAACTGTTTTTCCTTGTCGAACCATTGTGGCTGCTTTTTTTTCGTTGCTAGTATCATTTTTAAAGCCTTCTTTCTCCCACCGCATTAATATTTTTCCAATATAATTAACTGACCGCCCATTACATAGTGCAGCTTCTTTTATTGCCTCAAGAACCCAGTTTTTACCATAACTGTCAAGATAATCAGCTAGTTTATTGCCTTCAACTTCACCGTTAATTGGATGAATATTGTTCGAGAATAAGTCAACTATCTCCTTAAAATCATCATCTAAAAATCTTTGAAGTTTTTCTTTAGCAGCAGCTATATTATTAGTAGTATTATATTTAGTATTTATAATATTATTATTGTGTAAACTTTCTTTACATGTCTTATCAACTTTCTTTACATGCTCTTGTAAATTTTCTTTACATGTCTTATCAACTTTCTTTACATACTCTTGTAAATTTTCTTTACATGTCTTATCAAAAATATTTTCATTAATTTTATAGACATTCGGTTTCTTTTTTCGTGAATTATCTTCAATTTTTATTATGAATTTTTTATTGAGCAAACTATTTAAACAATCAATGATACTTTGTCTACTTGAGTTAGTCCATTCACAAAGATAAGCAGTGCTAGCATTAAATACGCCATTTCCGTTATCATTGCGGGAAAAGCTGTAGATGACAGCGTATATCAGTAGTTCATTTCCTTTTAATTTTAGTTTTGTAGTCATCCAGCCATAAATCTGTATATTGTTGTCATCTTTTAGCCTTCCCATTTATTACACCTCACTTTAATTAGGTAATGTTTCCGCTGTTAAACTACTTATATCTATAACTTCTGCCCTAACAGGAACAGTAGGTTTTTTATCTTTAGATTTTTGTTTTGCTGTTTCTTTAGGTTTAGGCTCTTCTTTTGTTTGTTCCACGACATTTCCTTCAACATCAAATAGTGCCACCTGCGCTCTTTTACCTTTCAAATAATCAAGCGTAGCATAAATTAAATCGTCTAATTTCTTACTGCCTTCTTCGCTAAGACATTTATCACCACTATATTCATCAGAAGGGTTCATTCTTTTTGGAGTGTTAATTATTATTGGATTATCATCTTCACCAGTATAGAATTTTAGATGTATGCTACAGCCAATAGTATCATCTTTGGCATGATAAATAGTAACACCATAACATTCAACTTTTTTAGAAATCTCTTTTTCCGTTTCAGGTGTTAAGCCCATCATAGCCAATGCCGTTTTTTTTAAACCTGTAATAGCTGTATAAAATTCTGGAGTTGCTTTTTGTTTAAAATCTCGTTTTACACTATCTCCATTATCTGTAAAATCCATTCTTATTTTATCTTTAATAAGTTTTACACTATTAATACAATAACGTTCTTCTGTAGACATCTTATACATCCTCTCTCAATTCCCAATTCATAGGTTTAAAATCCTGGCGATAACATCCAGCACATGTATATTTACTGTATTTAATAATTTCACATTTTTTACAGTTGCCATTTATAGCTGCACAATAATTCTTAATATGTTTTAACGAAGTTGGTATTATTTTCTTGTTTTGAGTTACTTCATATATATCGGACATATGATTTATTATTTCTCGAATAATATCTTTTGCGTCATTAACAGAATCGACCTTACATATTTCAATTAATTTCCCTGTAGTTTTGCATTTTGCCACAATATCACAAACAATAGAATCATATTCCTTACACCTAAAAATAGAGCTACACACATGAAATTCTTCAAACGTTCTTAAATCCCATTTATTGCCATTTACGCATATTTCAAACCCATTTAGATTTATAAAATTTAATTTTCCATTAAAAGTAGTATGCAATATCATTTTCATTTTTTATTCCTCTCTAAAAATTTTGTAAAAAAAATTACTACGAGTTGAAGGTTTAGGAACACATTCCCATGTGTTCGTTGGCATAATATAATTACCTGTTTTTATTACATTTTCATCTGCTATATATACAGGAATACCTGTAATAGCTTCTATTTCTTGTCTAAATTCGTCTGCGTCTGAATTTTGTTTAGATAAATGCAATAAATAGATTTCTTTTAAGCAAGTCAAATCATTTTTACTAAGCCATGTTTTTAAATTTTCCAAAGAAAAATGGCTTTTTACTAACCTGTTATACCTATTTTTATCTATCTGCCCATTTTTAAGCTTTTCGTCTAAGATTTCGTAGCTATGATTACATTCAATCATTAGTTGTGAAATCCTATGAACATTAAATTCAATATTATAGGTATCAGTAGCAAACATCAAAATATCTTTATTATCTCTTAAAACAAATCCCAGTGGCTCAATTGCGTCGTGGTTAGTTTTAAATGGCATTATAGTTATATCACCAATAAAAAATACCTTTTCACTTTCGATAAAATGCACGTATGGGCTTTTCTCCGCCCCACAGGAAATCGCTGTTCCTTTGCTGGTATAAATATCTATACCCAACTTTAAAAACTCGTGTATCGCCCTGCTATGGTCTTTATGTTCATGTGTTAACAAAACTGCCTTTACATCATCAATAGTTGTCCCTAGACAGTGTCTTATATCTTTCATCGGCAGACCACACTCTATTAAAAGTGTGGTCTTATTACTTTCTATCTTGTATAGATTTCCAGCACTTCCACTGGCATAACAAGAAATAAACATTATATTTCACTCCTATTAGAATGGTGGTTCTTCTTCATCCGCTTCCTGTTCATCAAAGGCAGGTTGTTCAACTTTAATTTTTTTTGGTTCTTCTTTTTTTACAGATTTAGTTTGTACTGTTTCTTTTGGCTTAGTTTCAGCTTTATTGATTTTTTCTAATACCGCTGATTTTGGTTCTTGTTTTGGCATTTCCAGTGTCTTAGACGCCATTTTTTCTTTTATTTCCTGTACCGGTTTTGCTTCTTCTGTAATATCTTTTTCGTGTGTATCATAAATTTCTTCTTGTGTTTGTAATCCCATACTTAACTCTGGAGCAGTAGTACGAATAAGCCATGCAGCAGCTCTATATCTAAGCATTAAATCTGGTATTGTCTGCCATTTACTACCTTTTTTAGCAAACCAGCCTTCTGCTTTTGCTAAACCAATCGTAACAAGTGGACCTTCAATTTTATCTCCAGTTGCAATTTCAGTTGTGTAAGCTATACAACCGTAGTCATCTGTATTTTTATCTCCTACATATTTATATTTTATGCTTGTATATTTTCCGCATTGATTGAATACAGAAATAAGAAATTTACTACTCCAAGATGGATTGCCATATACTACATATAAATTCTGCATTACCATAAGCGGGTCGGCTTTTAATCTTTGAGCCATGTTAATAGCTATAGCACAATTACCTACATTTTTTCTAAAACTTTCTGGAATTAATGTTGTTTCGGAAAACATTTTTGCCATATTCCAAAGAAGCTGGTAGCTATCCTTGGAAGTAAATCCAGGCATTGTATTTTGTTCTTTTAGCATTATTGTGTTTGTCATTTTGAATATCTCCTTTTAAAATCTTTTTAGTATTGGTTCTTTAATTCTCAAAAAATCATGATGAGCAACAATAAGATTAAACATTTGGCTATTATTAGTTTTTAATATCTCACTTACACACTCCGCATTATCTATCCACATTGGGACATCTAATTTATAATGCTGTGCTAAAGTATTACAAATATCTAAACCAATAATGATTTTTTCTCCATTTGACATACTCTTACCATATGTTGAACCTTGTTTAGTCATGGCTTCACAAGTATCGTCTATAAGACCGTTTACTTGTTGACTAAACAACTTAAATCTAGTTATTTTAAACTTGCTATTAATTTTATCTGTGAGCATATTTACTTTATTTTTAGTGAATATTTGGGCGAGGTTTAATTTAAATTCTAAATTATTAAATTCTTCACCTAATCGTTTTTGTTCTGCTTTTAAATCATCAATACGATTTTTAAACACAGATAATTGTTTTATTTTAGCTAATTTCTCTGCTCTTACATCAATATCTAAATCAAGCTGTTCAAGCTCCGATTGATATTGTTTTAAAGAATTAGCACAATTATCTTGAACCGAGATAAGTTCTTTCTTTAGATTTACTTTTTCTCGATATAGATTGCGATATTCTTCATTTTCTGAATAACCATATTCTGTATCAGCAACATTCTTTTGTTTATCTATAATTTGTAAATTTAATTTCTGGATATTTTGAGATGACAATGTAATAACTGATTCTATTGAAATTATCGTAGCTTCTATCTCATTTAATTCATTTTCTAGATTTTGTTTCTTATTCGCTAAGCTTGTACCTGTTTCTGTACAAGCTCTTAAATTATCTGCTTTAGTTTTATTAAATTTTTCTATTGCTTCATTAATTTTTTCTTGCGGTAAATTTTGCCCACAAGTAGGACAAATATTATCACCATTAAATACCTTCTTTTTTTCCACCTTCCAAGCATTTCGGCAATCTTCTATTTGTTTAGAAATACTTGCTATTTTATTATTAAGTATTTCTCGCTCATTTATTTTATTATTTAGTTGCTGTCTTTCTTTCTGTAATTCTATTTCTTCAGTAGATTTTTGTTTTTGTAATTCTAATACATCAGCATTATTAGTTGCGTCATAGTGCTGTTTTATTTGTTCAATTTTTGTATCAATTTTAGCAATTTGTCTTTCAATGTGGGCTACTGCATAACCGCCTTTTAATGTAGTTAATTTATTTTCAAGAATATTTTTCTTTTTTCGGAAATCCTTCAACTCAATTTCAATGGTTTCCTGATTTAATTCTTCATTGAAATCATCCAACATTTTTTGATTCTCATCTATTCGCGTAGGAATTTTATTGAGTTGACTATTTAATTTAGTTTTACGCTGGGTAATTAATGTTATAAAATCATTGACATTTTTACCTTCTAACATAGACGGTAAATCTTTTAATCGCTCATCTGAATTTATTACATCCATATCTGTAATATCGCCACAAACTTCAAGTAGCAATTCACGTTGCTTTTTCCATGGCATATTACAAAAATAAGTGGCACTAGATAACATTTTTAAAACTTCAATAGAGCCGATATGTTGCTCAATATAAGCGTTATAATCCTTTTGACTTCTTGCTACATCATCAATTAAATAAGTTGTGGTATGTCCATCAAATTCGGCTACAGGTTTACCATGATTTTTAGTCCACTTTTCTTGATATATTTTAGATAATGTTACCTGTATTCCATTATCTAGTTCTAAAGTAGCAGCTACTTTATGTTCTATACCATTATCTAATTGAGGATTGCCTGTATTATCTTTTAGTTTAATATCATCATCTATTTTTTTATCGGTACTAGACTTACCTACTAGCACCCAAAAATAAGCGTCTACCAATGTAGTTTTACCTACACCATTTTTACCAAAAATACTTTTATCTTCGCCGTTTGGTTCAAAGGTAAATTCTTTAATAGCTTTAAAATTATTTAACTCTAATTTTATTAACTTCATTAGTTATTATGCCTCCCGTTTTTAAAATATTATTTTGAAATTCCACTAATTCAGATAATCGAAATATTAATGACGTTGCTGGAAGTTTTATTTTTCCCTGTAATTGTCTATCCTTATTGAAAATTGATACTCTTACCACGTTAATACCTTTCCTCTAAACCAAAAGTTATGCTAGTTACTTGTATATATTTTTTGAATGGCTTTTTTAAGTTTTCCAATGGATATAAAAATACATCCATTTCAAAAACAAATGTTTTTATCTTAAACTTAAAATGTGTAGTACCTTCTCTTAATGGAAATATTTTTTCACTTGTCAAAAATTGTTTTAACCCATATTCGTATATAATTTTTGACATAAATTTGATAGCATGCATTTTTTTATTAACAAAATCTCTTGTTAATATGCGTACACATTTTTCAAGATTATCCGTAAAATCTTTATCACTCATAATATTGTTTATTAACAAATTAAATTCATCGTTTTTAGCATAGTTATGATACAAAAAAATCATCCTTTCAAAAATTTTATTAATGTGGTATAATACACTTACTTTCAAAAATTTAAATTGATGTTATCAAAGAAATCCGTGCTGTTCCCGTCAGTGCGGATTTTTTTTATTGGGCTAAATAACCTAATGCCCACACAAGCACCTGATAATAACTGTATTTGTTTCATACAATCTAAAAAATCATTTACCTCTTTTTTGTCAATTACATCATCATAAGCAATTATGTCTAATTTATTTAAGATATCAATTACATTTTTTATACATACTCTCAATTGTAATGTTCGAGAAGAAATGCCTTTCATATTTATAGCAGGTAATGAAAGCTCTTTCCCTGTTTGAGTTTGTCTTAAATACTCATATCCTAATTCTGGATTTACATATACTTTAATCATTTTAGCTACAATATCATCAGGAATGTTTTTTTGACCTGCCTCATAATAATTTAATTGACGTTCACATATATTTAATAGATTTGAGGCATTTTTTACAGATAATCCTGTTTCTATTCGTGCAAAATAGCACATCTTTGCGAACTCTTTATTCATATTATTAAACCTCTATTTCATGAGATAATATATTTAGAAATATTTTTAATAGTTATTTTTCAATAATTCTTCTACTAAATCCCTTGAATGTTTTTTTACTAACCATCTTATAAACATAACTCTATTTATTTTATAATTATTATTTATCCGCATACACGGAAAATCACATAATCCCTTACGTGTAAGTAATATTAAATTTTCAAAAAGATTAGTAGGCAATCCAAAAAAATTTGACGCTTCTTCTACTGTTAAAAGCATTTTAGGTGTTGAAATTAACTTCATATATAAATCGTCCATAAAAATCATCTTCCTTTATCGTTCTTTTCTTTTACGTCCTCTACGAGGCGTATTTTCTTTTATTTTCTCCAGTAAATATGATGTTTTAAAATCTGTTATACCATCTGACTTATCTTCTAACCACTTTTCTAATTTAGGTCTATTAATTTTTAAATGTGAACCTATCCAACAACAAGGTAAATCGTATTGACCGTTCTTTGTTAATGCTCCTGCTACTCTAAAAAATTGAGCAGACAATCCAAACAATTCATTCGCCTCATCTGGAGTTAAAAGAATTTTTCGCCAAATTGGTATATTTATTTCTAATTCCATCATTAACCCACGTCCTCATATTCTTTATAAAAACAAATTCCTTTATATACCCATACACCAACATCTTTAGCAAAAGTCATAAATGCTGGTTCATATTTTTGGGTTTTATAATTAAATTTATGTGTATATGCTTCACCACACTGTAAATACCTTCCGTTATAAGCTACTGGAGGAAGGCAATCCCGAAATTCTTCAACAATCTGTTCGTCCACCATATCGCCTACTCTAACTAATGAAGAAAAACTCTGGTAAGCGTCATCATATTCTTTTTTGCTTAAATATCTAGGTTTAAAATTTGTTGCAGTTCTAATACTATTTTTTACAGGTTCTTTCTTTTCTTCAAAAAATTCTTTCACTGTATTTTTATCTTCGTCGATTATAACTATCTTTTCGCCAGCATGGTCTTTTGCATAAGCTTGTCCTAATTCTAAAGCTGACCGCAATCCTATAGTTTGAATACCAAATGTTCTATCATCACCAAAATAAATCTTATATTCTTTTTCATCATTAATATTATTAAATTCAGCCACAATCTTAAGCCCTTTTTTTATAACAATATGACCTTTATATTTCTTAGCAATCTCTTTAGCTTCTGCTAATGTATTTGCTTCTATACACCATGCAGTACCTTCATTTACTTGAAAAATTTTATAAACTTCTTCTTTGATATTTTCTTTTTTCATATCACTTATTTTTTCACCATTTAAGTAATAAATTTTTCCAAGTGTTTCATCATAGTTTCCGTCATAATCTTCACTATAAACTTCTTGATAAGAAACAATTTCAAAATTATTTTTCTTATAATCTTCCATAGTAATTACTTTATTTACTACAATTTCTTCAACTGTTGCTGACTCAAATTTAAGTCCTTTATTATATCTTTCAATATAGGCTTTTGCTTTTTCTAAAGAGTCCCATACAGTTATAGTATTTTCCAAACCATCTTCTTCATTTCCATGCTTTAACCAGTAACGAGTTACTTCATAATATTTATCACTCTTAAAATTTTTACTTAACATATTTATTCGCCCTTTCTTATATTTTTATTCTGGTTGCCACCCAATTTATTTTGGCTATAAGTTACATCCTGTTTCTTTTAAGGAACTTTCAAAGCAAAAAAAATTCATTTGCGTCTATTTTATATAATTTACATATCTTTCTAACTTCATCTAACTTAAAATCTGTTCCTTTAAAACGATTTATTTTTTTTGATAATGTTGTTCTAGATATCCCTAATTCTTTAGCAATTACATCAAATTTAATATCATTTGCAATAAAATAGGATTTTAATTTTAAATATCTCATTTTTACCTCCACTGTTTTTGTTTCTTTTTGGGAACAATTTAAATATACATCATTTTTGTTCCTAAGTCAATACATTTTTTAATAAAATCTTAAAAAAGTTGTAGAAATGGAACAAAAATGATATAATTTGTTAAAGGAGTTGTTGAAAAATGAATGAAGATATAAACAATATTACGGGTAAAAGATTAAAAGAATTACGCGAATCAGCTGGATTCACAATGCAAGAAGAGGCTGATATTTTAAATAAAACATTTAATCTGCAAATAACTCGAGGAATGATGAGTCGTTGGGAAAGTGGGAAAGCACAACCAAGCAATATATTTTTATCTGCATATGCAAGATATCATAATATGGATTTAAATTACATTATTGGTCTAACTGATGTAAAAAAAAATCTAGAAGATAAATACATTTTAGAAGAAGTATCTATTAAAAATAGTATAAATGAACGCGAATCAAAGTTATTAGAAAAATTTAGAGCCTTACCGGAAGCAAGAAAATTAAAAATTGAAGCCCGTATTGAAGCTGAATACGATATTGTTATGGAAAATGAACAAGAAGCAAGACAAAACGCATAGCTAACTTGATTGAAAAAAATTTCAAGTTATTAAGTATAAAGAAAGGAACAAAATATGAATGATACTTCAATATGTAAACCTTTATCGTTAAAAGAAGTATTTTCTTTAGATTACTTTTATAACAGACCTATTGATACAACATTGCCAGATTATAAATTATCAGAGATTGGCAGTGATTATAAAAGTACATTAAAAAAGTTAATAACTAATGGATATTTAAGAAAATCAACTTTATATGAAGAATTGGAATTCTTAACTATACCAGAGTTAAAAAATATTTTAAAATCAAAACAACTTAAAGTTTCAGGGAAAAAATCTATTTTATTAGAAAGAATATTTTCTAACTTTAAACAAGAAGAATTACAATATTATATTAAAAATTCCTTTTATATATTAACTGAACAAGGTAAAAATACATTATCACAATATGAAATTTATTTAATTAATAACAATTATTTTGATTTTTCTATAGCTATTATTGAGGAATATAGAAACTTACTAAAAAAACAAAATCCTAATATAACAACTAAAGAAATTTTATATACTATATGTAATCATCAAATTGAAGAATCTTTTCAGAATAAGGATTTTTCTTTCACAGGTTTATGGGGGATTTTATCAAATGAAGCTATATATATGTCGAAAAATGGAGATAGTAAAGAAGCCCTTCAACGATTTATTCAATTTATAGCATTACATTTATCTGGGTGTAAAGAATTAAAGAAAAATTGCCCTCATATTACTGATTATAAAAGAAATTATTTTACTGATTCTTATGTATCTGAAATACACAAAAATGCCATAGCGTCAAATATTCTTTATACAAATTTTGATACATTTATATTAGCTGTGTTAGACGAATTTCTTCCTAAATTACCATTTTCTTATTACAAAGCTGAAACAATAGCTTATATTATAAAAACATACTTAAATGGCAAAACGATTGATTTTACTGAACTAAAACCAGATTATATACTTACCTCAAAAAAGGAACATGAATTACATTCAATGTTTGGAGGTTTTTCTTTTAAAACAAAATCCCAAAATAATACACCTTCATTTGTCAAAAATTTAAAAAATTGGTTAAACGACCCATCTTCACAACCAGAAATAGAAGAATGGTATCAAAATAATAAAGATAAATTTAAATAAAAATAAAAAAGCCACCATGATTTAAAATCACAGTGGCTTTAATCTTATTTAGTATTCTCTATTGATTCTAATGGAACAATAACCAGTTTTTTACCTAATGGTGTAAGTAATTTTACGAGTGTATCTGTATTAGGACTAGATTTACCTTTTTCAATACGAGCAATAACAGGCTGTTTTACTCCGCTAAGCTCTTCCAGCTTTTTTTGACTTATTCCTTGTTCCTCTTAGTTATAATTTAATAGATATAATTACTGAAAGGTCATGATATTTATGAAAAAACGTAAAGATGGGAGATATCAATCTTCTATTACTATAACTGACCCACTAACCAATGAAAAAAAACGTATATATGTATATGGATATACTGAAAGTGAAGTAATAAGAGAATTAAATAGGGTAAAATTGAATAACGGAAAAGAATTATTAATGCCTACGTTTAAAGAATGGAAAAATGAATGGTTAAATATAAAAAGTGAAGAAGTATCTAATTCTACAATAAGTAGTTATAAAGATAGCTTACGATTGCATATATCTCCTATATTAGATAAATATAAGTTAAAAGATATTACACCATCATTGATACGTACAGTATTAAGAAATATTCCTACTCAACGTACAAAAGAATATTGCTATATAATAATAAATGCTATTCTTAATCAGGCTTTACGTGAGGATTTAATAGATAAAAACCCTTGTATAAATGTAAAAAAACCAAAATCTAAACCTAAAGAAGCAAGTATAATAACAAACGAAGAATTTAATATGCTATTAAATTCTGCTAAAAATACACAATTTGAAATTATACTACGATTAGCATTCGATACTGGTATGCGAAGAAGTGAAATCTGTGCCTTACGTTGGGAAGATATAGATTTTAATAAAAATATAATACATGTTCGACATGCTATAAAAATTGACCGATATGCACCTATTGAAACAAGATTTTCTATTGGTGAACCTAAAACAGACTATGGTATTAGAGATATCGCTCTTACAGGTATTTTAAAACTTAATTTACAAAAACATCAAATACGACAAAAAGAATTTTTTAAAAATAAAAATCGTATATTATCATTAAAAGATTTTGTATTTATGTCGCAACATCATTCACGTTTAGGAAATTTCATTCAACCGGATAATATAACACATGAGTTTGTAAAACTAAAACGTAAAGCAGGTATAAAAAGCGATATTACATTTAAATCATTTCGACATACATGCTTAACATCTTTAGCAGAAGCTAATATTCCAGCAAAAGCAATTCAAGCTCATGCTGGTCATGCTAATGCCTCATTTACTTTGAATAGATATGTACACAAAACAGAACAAATGACTAAATCTATTGCTGAATATCTTAATGAAAGAAATAAAAAATTGACATCTCAATGACATCACAAATAAAAATTTATATAAAAATATTTCATATTATATAAAGATATTTTATATAAAAAATGACATCAGTATATAACATATTGATGTCATTGACTTTAATATACCTAAAAAATAACTATATTTTAACTCTTAATCAGCAGGTTCCGGGTTCGAGTCCCGGGTGGGTCACCATATGATTTATAAAATTAAAGCAACTATCAATGATAGTTGCTTTTTGTTTTTTACTACTTGATAAAATTTTATTTACCATAAAATTACCAGCTAAAATTAAGAAAAACTCCTCTAAAGCTTGAAAATTAAACCTTTTTATAAAATCTCCAAAAATCCTATTATCGCTGGTAAAAAACAACTAAAATCCTTGTATATCAATACTTTTAATAGTATAATGAAAATCATAAAGATTGATTTTTCTAGCATTTAACTTTAACAAGTGTTGTATTTGAATAGGTTAGCGTTTTTAAAACCTCTACTGCTTCATCAATTTAACTTTAACAAGTGTTGTATTTGAATGGCATTACAGAAAATGCGAGAAAAAGGCTTTATTTTATTTAACTTTAACAAGTGTTGTATTTGAATTTATGACATAAGCATTATCTAGAGTTTTTATAGCTTATTTAACTTTAACAAGTGTTGTATTTGAATAACAGTCATCTAAATTAAATGATTAGTAGTCATCAATTTAACTTTAACAAGTGTTGTATTTGAATCTAAAAATGGAAATTATGGCAGGATATTACCCTTCTTATTTAACTTTAACAAGTGTTGTATTTGAATAATCAAGAAGATGCTTATAAACTTATGTATAGAATATTTAACTTTAACAAGTGTTGTATTTGAATCCGTATATATTTTGGCGGTGCATGGACTAATTGGGTATAATTTAACTTTAACAAGTGTTGTATTTGAATATATCCTGCAATTTTAACAGGGCTTTTATTTTTTTATTTAACTTTAACAAGTGTTGTATTTGAATAGAGCTGGAAGAATTCGAGCAGGTAAGACTGGAAGCATTTAACTTTAACAAGTGTTGTATTTGAATCCATTATCGTTTAAAATTTGAACACAGTTGACCATGATTTAACTTTAACAAGTGTTGTATTTGAATTTTTGATAACAATAATTTTTAACTTGTGCGGCTAATATTTAACTTTAACAAGTGTTGTATTTGAATCAATATTTTATTTAAAATATTATAATGCGCCTACTATTTAACTTTAACAAGTGTTGTATTTGAATAAAGCAGATAGTGCTACAAATGCTACTAATTCAACAATTTAACTTTAACAAGTGTTGTATTTGAATTTGATTTTATTTTTAATGTTCGGAACGTTGATTTAAATTTAACTTTAACAAGTGTTGTATTTGAATTCAAATTCAATCATAAAACCTGCTTCAGCTTCGTCCATTTAACTTTAACAAGTGTTGTATTTGAATTTGTTACTTATACATTCAAGAATTTCATTATTTAATATTTAACTTTAACAAGTGTTGTATTTGAATCTTTTTAAAGTTCATCAACATTTGTGATTTTTACAAATTTAACTTTAACAAGTGTTGTATTTGAATTATCTGACAAATTGGGTTCACCTCTTGCTTGGATATTTAACTTTAACAAGTGTTGTATTTGAATGTGTATGACTTGCCTTACTATGACCTAACCTTTTGGATTTAACTTTAACAAGTGTTGTATTTGAATTCTACTAGCTTTTCTTTTCCCCATGCAATAGCAGAAATTTAACTTTAACAAGTGTTGTATTTGAATATTTTATATCCACTCACCATCGGTTTTAAAGATAAAATTTAACTTTAACAAGTGTTGTATTTGAATTAAAATGGTTGTTGCAGGTGCAAAGCGTGTAGATGTATTTAACTTTAACAAGTGTTGTATTTGAATTATTGGAGCAGATATTGCTCGTTTTGGTGATGATGAAAATTTAACTTTAACAAGTGTTGTATTTGAATATAATATTGCCACAATCACAACGGCAACTAACTTTATTTAACTTTAACAAGTGTTGTATTTGAATGGTACATAAGTTAAGCAAATTAAAACTCCATCATCTATTTAACTTTAACAAGTGTTGTATTTGAATAGAGTTCCCTGCTCCTGTAGCTAGATATCTAGTGAAATTTAACTTTAACAAGTGTTGTATTTGAATTCGATAAAAATATAAAGATTAAAAATAAGTCTGAATTTAACTTTAACAAGTGTTGTATTTGAATTCAATTTGCAATATCCTAACCTATACATAATCACCATTTAACTTTAACAAGTGTTGTATTTGAATGCTTGTATTGCTTTCGGCTCTAGGCTTTTTGTATTTATTTAACTTTAACAAGTGTTGTATTTGAATTTGATATTGCCACAATCACAACGACAAAGAATTTTAATTTAACTTTAACAAGTGTTGTATTTGAATATCTTAATATTGGTGGCGGTTATTTTATTTAGATAGGAGATTTAACTTTAACAAGTGTTGTATTTGAATATAGTGAACATACAGCGTGCTTTTTGCTTGGTTGTTAGATTTAACTTTAACAAGTGTTGTATTTGAATACACCTCTTTAATATATACGCACCCTGTACCTTCTTATTTAACTTTAACAAGTGTTGTATTTGAATTGGAAAAACATGCAACACATTGGATATCCATTTTGCTATTTAACTTTAACAAGTGTTGTATTTGAATACTTAGTGGGGCGTTTGCAAAAACATTTGGTACAGCATTTAACTTTAACAAGTGTTGTATTTGAATTAGTACTGGTAGTAATAATGTATTTGCAGGTGGTTAATTTAACTTTAACAAGTGTTGTATTTGAATCAAAAATCTTAAACAATTACGAAAAGCTATAAATAATTTAACTTTAACAAGTGTTGTATTTGAATAAAATGATGAAGTATTTAGAAAAGCATATAAAGAAGATTTAACTTTAACAAGTGTTGTATTTGAATAAACAAAAGAAAGAAAGGTATTTAAATATACTGTGGATTTAACTTTAACAAGTGTTGTATTTGAATTAAAAAATTTTATTTCTCTTGCAATTTGATAAAGTATTTAACTTTAACAAGTGTTGTATTTGAATGCTAAATTTAAATAATTATCTTTACATAAATTCATAATTTAACTTTAACAAGTGTTGTATTTGAATTTCTGGATTTAAGGTTGATGATGTGTATTACAATAAATTTAACTTTAACAAGTGTTGTATTTGAATTCTCCAGTCATATGACCTTTGAAGTCTTTCCATGCTTATTTAACTTTAACAAATGTTGTATTTGAATTTTCGTTTATTTTTTTATGTAGTTCCTTACTACACTATTTAACTTTAACAAGTGTTGTATTTGAATCTGCTCCAGGAGTATTCAAAAAAAGGTATAACGCTATTTAACTTTAACAAGTGTTGTATTTGAATTGCAATCTGTCATGATGTGGTCCTGCTGATATGTGCATTTAACTTTAACAAGTGTTGTATTTGAATCTGTGATTGTGGCAACGTAAAAATACTGACCAAATCATTTAACTTTAACAAGTGTTGTATTTGAATTGACAACTAAACTACAGACTAAAGCGATAATATCTTATTTAACTTTAACAAGTGTTGTATTTGAATTATAACATTTTTTTAAACCCCCTTTTATGATGAGAATTTAACTTTAACAAGTGTTGTATTTGAATCACGCAAAAAACAATATCCAAAAAAGAAGCCCGCAAATTTAACTTTAACAAGTGTTGTATTTGAATATTGCTAGACTCACATATTCTCTTATTATTTTGCTAGATTTAACTTTAACAAGTGTTGTATTTGAATTTATAATGCGAAACAAAATGACAACTATCCGCTAAAAATTTAACTTTAACAAGTGTTGTATTTGAATTTATTTACATCGACCAAACTATTTTCCCATTTCTATTTAACTTTAACAAGTGTTGTATTTGAATTTAAATTTATTTACATCTAAAGCCATATTTTACTCCATTTAACTTTAACAAGTGTTGTATTTGAATGATTTTGGTGCAGTACTAGACCAAAGGCTAGAAATAATTTAACTTTAACAAGTGTTGTATTTGAATGCTTCTAGCTTTACCTGCTCGAATTCCTCTAGCTCCATTTAACTTTAACAAGTGTTGTATTTGAATACCAATGTGGTTTGATAATGAATACGACAGTATATAATTTAACTTTAACAAGTGTTGTATTTGAATTTTAGCCATTTATTTTTATCAGACTTATTTTTAAATTTAACTTTAACAAGTGTTGTATTTGAATTCTGAAAGTAGTGGCTTTCCATCTTCGCCTTTCAAGATTTAACTTTAACAAGTGTTGTATTTGAATTGCAGATTTAATGCGTAGTATTGATGGCTATGTACAATTTAACTTTAACAAGTGTTGTATTTGAATAGCGGATATTAGAGCTAAAAAATTAAGTAAAATTTTATTTAACTTTAACAAGTGTTGTATTTGAATTGGAAAAACATACAACACATTGGATATCCATTTTGCTATTTAACTTTAACAAGTGTTGTATTTGAATCTTTCTCCATTACCAAATGTATAAATACCATTTAATTTAACTTTAACAAGTGTTGTATTTGAATTCATAAAAAAGGGGGATTAAAAATGCTGTACGAGTAATTTAACTTTAACAAGTGTTGTATTTGAATGCTGCACTAGCTCTACATGATATTAATAGTGTGAATTTAACTTTAACAAGTGTTGTATTTGAATATGTCTGTTCGTCCATTTTTTTCACCCTTCATTTTTATTTAACTTTAACAAGTGTTGTATTTGAATAAAAACACTTTATCACCTCTTTAAGCAACTTCAAAAATTTAACTTTAACAAGTGTTGTATTTGAATTATGCTTTAACAAGTCCACTTTTCCCTACTAAATCTATTTAACTTTAACAAGTGTTGTATTTGAATAAAGTTAGGTATCTTATTTACCAATCTTGCAACTTGATTTAACTTTAACAAGTGTTGTATTTGAATATATGTGATATAATAATATTAAGAAAGAGGTGTATAATTTAACTTTAACAAGTGTTGTATTTGAATTATACTAACACTAACAATGCAAATAACTTTGATAAAATTTAACTTTAACAAGTGTTGTATTTGAATCTTTGTTAAATATTGCAAGTAATAGTGAAGCAGGTGATTTAACTTTAACAAGTGTTGTATTTGAATATTTCTGTAGTTATTTGAACGTCTGACACTACAGAATTTAACTTTAACAAGTGTTGTATCTAAATTTTATTATTAAAAAATTATAAAAGGCTTTTAATAGATTTTGTCTTCTATTAAAAGCCTTTTTCTATTTAGAATTATTTTTCAATTCCTCTAAAAATTTCTTATCATCTTTGCTTAATTCTACTTTTTCAAGTAAGTCTGGTCTATTTGTATACGTAACACGCAAAGATTCTTGTCGACGCCATTTTGCTATTTTAGCATGGTCTCCTGAAAGTAGTACATCAGGTACGCTAAGACCTCTATACTCACGTGGTTTTGTATATTGTGGATATTCTAGAAGCCCATTATAAAAAGAATCTGTTGGCGCAGACTCTCCAGAACCTAATACGCCTGGAAGCATTCTTGATACAGCATCAATTACCACCATAGCAGGAAGTTCTCCACCTGTTAATACATAATCGCCAATAGAAATTACTTCATCAGCTAAATTTTGTACCACACGATTATCAAAGCCTTCATAATGACCACAGATAAATATTAACTGATCAAAATTAGCAAGTTCTTTCGCTTTTTCTTGAGTAAATACTTTTCCAGTAGGACACATCAATATAACCTTGCTATTTTCAATTTGCGTCTTAGATTTAACGTCTTCTACAGCTCTAAATAATGGCTCTGGCTTCATCACCATACCAGCACCACCACCATAAGCTGTATCATCAACTTGATTATGCTTATTAAAAGCAAAATCACGAGGATTTGTTATTTGTATATCTAAAATATTTTTTTCAATCGCTCTTTTAGTAATACTACAACCAAAAACTCCGCCAAACATCTCAGGAAATAAGGATAATATATCTATTCTCATAATTACACTTCCTGATTTTCATCCCAAATTACTTTCATAAATCCATCTTCAATATTTATTTCAGTAACTACTTTCTTTAATGCTGGAATTAAAATTTGTCTGCCATCTTTAGCTTTAGTAATATATACATCATTGCTACCAGTTTTCAAAATTTCTGTTATTTCACCTAAAACAACATCATCTTGATTGATTACTTGAAGTCCGATTATATCAAAAGCATAATATTCTCCATCTTCAAGTGGTGGTACATCACTGCGATTTATTTTCAATAATTTATTTGTAAAACGTGCTACTTCTTCACGAGAATTAACACCTTCTACTTTCATAACTACAAAATTTCCCTGATAGCGAGTAGAAATAATATTTATCTCTTTATCATCTACATATGCTTTTTTTATAGTGTTAAATCTATCAGGAAAATCTGTTAAAGGATATACTTTCATATCTCCTCTAACACCATGAGCTGCACCGATTTTACCAATAATAATCTTTTTATTAGTTGCGGATTTCAATGATTTTTTCATCCTCTACGATAATTTCAGTATTCATAACAGCTGGCATTTTATCGCCAACTTTTACATTAAATACATGTTGCATAGTACCTTGAATAATTTCAGCACCTAAACCTAAATGTTTCATATCAGCAATATCTTGTTCAATTTTAGCTTTTAATTTTAAACCTTTAGCTTTGTCTACTTCCATTTTTTGAACAATTGCTCCGACTTGTTGAATATTATCTTCAGCATGTTCTTCTAAAAATTTTTTCTTTTGAATGTCGATTTTAGATAATTTTAAATCTACTTCTGCTAATTGTTTTTCCATTTTATCTAACATTTTAGCTCTAAATTTTTCAGTAACTTTTACTTTAATTGTTACTGGACATTGTAAAGAAATGCTTTCCATAATTATAACCTCACTTTAATTATTTCATTAATCTCATGATATATACTATCATATATATATTATAATGAAAAGATTTTGGATAAAGAGAAAGCCGAAAGTCATAATCGACCTTCGGCTATTTTTATTGCAATTATTCGATGATATCAACTGTAACTTTTTTATTTTCACAGGAAGCTGCAGCTTTCACTACAGTTCTCATGGCTTTGGCTATACGGCCTTGTTTACCAATGACTTTTCCCATGTCAGCTGAAGCTACACGCAATTTTAACAAAACATGATTACCATCAATGATTTCATCAACAGTAACTTGTTCTGGATAATCAACGAGTGATTTTGCTATTACTTCAACAAGTTCCTTCATCTATTTGCCTCTTTCTTATTTCTTAGCATGTTTAGCTGCATCAAATTTAGTCATGATACCTTTTTTGCTAAGTAAAGATTTAACTGTATCTGTAGGCTGAGCACCTTTGAGCATCCAGTCTAAAGTTTTTTCTTCATCAATATTGATAATAGCAGGTTCTTTTGTGGAATCATAGTTACCTAAGATTTCGATGAAACGACCATCACGTGGAGCACGAGAATCTGCTACAACGATACGATAGAATGGACGTTTTTTAGCACCCATACGATTTAAACGAATTTTAACTGCCAATGTTTTCACCTCCTTAAAGTGATTAAGTTATATTATAGAAGGTTTATCTAAAGAAAGGAAGTTTAAAACCGCCTTTTCCTTTTTTACCTTTCTTATTTAACTGTTTCATATTAGACATTTTCTTCATCATTTTTTTCATTTCATCAAATTGTTTTAAGAGCTTATTGACTTCCTGAACTTTTGTTCCACTACCCATAGCGATACGCTTACGGCGAGAACCATTGATGATTTTTGTATTTCTTTTTTCCTCTGGTGTCATGGCTCTAATAATAGCTTCGATATGTTTGATTTCTTTACCATTCATATCGATATCCACATCACCAAGTTTTTTCTTAAGTCCACCCATACCAGGTATCATGCCTAAGATATTTTCAAAAGAGCCAAGCTTTCTCACTTGATTTAATTGAGATAAGAAATCATCTAAAGTAAATTCATTTTTGCGGAAAGCTTTTTCCATTTTTTTTGCTTCTTCTGCATCAAAAGCAGTCTGTGCTTTTTCAATTAAAGTAAGCACATCACCCATACCTAAGATACGAGAAGCCATTCTATCTGGATAAAATGGTTCTAAGGCTTCTAATTTTTCACCAGCACCCACAAATTTAATAGGGCAACCTGTAACAGCTTTAACGGAAAGCGCCGCACCACCGCGAGCATCCCCGTCCATTTTAGTTAAGATAACACCATCTAAACCTAAATCATTATTGAAGCTTTCTGCTACATTAACTGCATCTTGACCAGTCATTGCATCAACTACTAATAAGATTTCATGCGGTTTTACATCTTCTTTTATAGATTTCAACTCTTGCATGAGGTTTTCATCTATATGAAGTCGTCCTGCTGTATCGATGATTACAATGTCATTAGCATGAGATTTTGCATAATCTATTGCTTCATTAGCGATACGCACAGCATCTTTACAATCTTCTTTAGCAAATACTGGAATATCAATTTGATTACCGAGTACCTGTAACTGTTTGATAGCTGCTGGACGATAGATATCTGCTGCAACCATCAATGGGTGTTTGCCTTGCTTTTTAAACATCAAACCAAGTTTACCAGCAGATGTTGTTTTACCTGCCCCTTGAAGACCTACCATCATGATGATTGTAGGAGCTTTTGGTGAAATGTTTATATGACTTTGAGTCTGCCCCATCAATGCTGTTAACTCTTCGTTAACAATTTTAATAACAGCTTGTGCAGGTGTCAAGGACTCTAAAACTTCTTGTCCTACTGCACGTTCTTTTATTTTTTTAATAAAATCTTTAACTACTTTAAAGTTTACATCGGCTTCTAATAAAGCTATGCGAATTTCTCGCATGGTAGCATTAACATCATCAGCTGTTAATTTACCATGACCACGCAATTTTTTAAAAGTCTCTTGCAAACGATCAGCTAAATTTTCAAAAATCAAATTTATGCCTCCTTGCTATCATTTGTTAACACAGAAATACGTCTTATTATATTATTAAGCCTGTTATCTTCTGATTCCTGCTTTAATGCTAATAAATCAGATAAAATTGACAAAAGCTCTGTTTTTTCTTTTGTCGAACGGGCTGCCAAACCTAATTTATCTTCATATTGCTGCATGATTTGCTCACTGCGACGCAACATGTCATAAACAGCTTGACGTGAAATTCCTAACTCTGCACTTATTTCTGATAGTGAAAAATCCTCAAATAAATGCATTTGTAGACAACGTTTCTGTTTGTCAGTTAGCAAAGCCCCATAAATATCAAATAAAGTGCTCATGTGCAAAAACTTTTCTAACATTTAAACCACCTGAGCTTTCATTATCTATATCTTTAATTCAATCTTGTCCTTACGACTTTGATTATTATATATGACAAAAAACAACCTGTCAAGTATTTTTACTTGTCAGGTTGTAAAAAATTTTAACGGCTCAAAACTTCTTGATTTACCATTACTTTTTCTTCATATCTATTTTTTTCTACAATTTTAATTGGTTGTTTATCCACAACACTGATAATTAAAAAGCTGATTATGCAGATAATCCATTCAAAATAAATTACATGTGGCAATACATGTATCTGCGGTACAAATTGCCATAAAACCAACCCTATCAAACCTACAACAGTAGTGTAAAATGCTGAATTTTTACGACAAAGGCTAGGAGCAAATACAGTAAATAAAAATACCACAGTAAATGCAGTAGTCAAACTTAAACCAATCATCATAGTTTTTAAAATTCCCACTGCATTAAATGCTAACCATAAAGTAGCAAGACCTACTAATAATATAACTAAACGATTTACTTGCAAAAATTTTGCAGTTGTTACTTGTGGATTAATAAAACGTTTATAAATATCCTGAGAAATAAGTGTGCCTGCACCTAATAATATTGTACAAGCAGTAGAAACATCTGCTGCCCATAATGCTGCAAGTGTTATCCCTGAAACTACAGGATCTAAGCTCATAATAATTTGAGGAAGTGCCATAGTTGGATTAATATCTGGATATTGAACTTTAGCTGCTAAACCTAAAATAGCTGATAAAAAGCCAATTGGAAAAATCAATGCTCCACCTAAAATAAAGCCTTTTTTTGCTGTTTTAGCATCTTTTGCACCGCAGGCAATCTGTACAGTTCCCTGTAATGTGAGTGCTTGAGATATCATAATTAAAATCCAACCCAATACTACAGCTAAACCTAAGCCACCAATAGGACTAAACCAAGAAAAATCAACTACAGGTAAATTATTATTGATATTTACAAGACCACCATTATTATCTACGACAGAAATAGTTGAATATAAAATTCCTAAATAAATCAAGCTAACGCTTATCATATTGGACATACCAGAAGACCACAATCCACCCACAACAGTAATACCGATGAAAACTATAGCACTCATTATCATGCCTGTTTTCATAGAAAATATATCTGGCATAAGTGTTGATAAAATTGCCCCGCCTGCTACATATTGAAGCGAAGTAATACAAATAAGAATGATTGCTAAACCAATTGCACTTATAAGACGACCTTTTTTATCATAATAACGTTCAAACAATTCTGGTATCGTAGAACAACCCATTTGTCTATATTTTCCTGCGGCTAAAATTCCCATAACCACAGCACCAATAGCCCATGCTCCATTGTACCAACCAGCTGCTATTCCTACCTGTGTTGCATTTTCTGCCACACCAACAGTAGAAGCAGCCCCTACAGCAAGACCTGTTACATTAAAAGCAATAAGTGATGTAGATAATTTTCTTCCTGCAAATAAATACTCCATAGGATTTTTATTAGCGCGATGTTTTACATAAAAAGATATTGCAAATAATAATACTACATATAGACAGACTATCATTAATTGAATAGACATAGTTTTCATCCTTTCTTATGATGTTAATCAAAATTTTTACTTTAACATCAATCTTTAAATTACTGCAGATTAAATTTTAATTTGTCAAAAACTTAAGTATTATTATCAGCTGATATAAGTTTAAAATAAATTCATCTAACTAAAAAAGCATACAAAAAAGCTCGCCCCTATATAGGGACGAGCTGTTATAACCCGTGGTACCACCCAATTTGCTTTTTTAGCCACTCATTCGGATACTAACATATCCTAGCCCATGATAACGGAGGCACTCCGACAAAACTTACTTAATTAATCTCAATTATTATAATTGTTCAGCCTTGCAACTCTAAGGTGTATTTCAATTTAATTCACTACTATGTCCCACCAAACCATAGCTCTCTGCAAGCTTCATAAATCTACTTTTCCTCTTCACTGTTTTTATCTGTCTATTACTATAACAATAAAATTCATATTTGTCAATGATTATTTATTGTAAACTTGTAAATTAAATGTGTAGTTGTAAATTTATTTTAATTTACTGCTCACTAACTCATGTGTGCGGAAAAAATTATATATAGATTTTGCTATTTGCTCGCTAATTCCTGGTACCGCCATCAATTCATCAACTGAAGCATTTTTTATATTTTGTATCGTTTCAAAATGGTCAAATAAACTTTTTCTTCGCTTAGCACCAATTCCAGAGATATTATCTAATATAGATATTTTATTGCGTTTTGTTCTAAGTTTACGATGATAAGTAATAGCAAAGCGATGAGCCTCATCTCTTATACTTTGCACTAAATATAAAGCATCTGAATGACGTGGCAAAATAACAGGCTCTGATGATTGTTCTGTAAAAATATATTCAAATTGCTTAGCAAGCCCCACTACAGGGACGCTATAATGACCTGCTTCACGAATAATTTCCAAAGCTGAACTCAATTGACCTTTACCGCCATCAATGATTATCAAATCTGGTAAATCACTTTTATCAATGCCTACATATCTGCGAGTAGTTACTTCCCTCATCGACATAAAATCATCTGGTTTTCCTTCAGTAGAATTTATCTTAAATCTGCGATAAGAATTTTTATCTGGCTTGCCATCTTGAAATACTACCATAGAAGCTACCGTTTCTGAACCTTGAATATGCGATATATCAAAACATTCCATACGCATTGGTGGCTTAGGTAAACTTAAATATTTTTGTAAATCATAGACAGCACCTAAACTACGAGCCTTCATATCTTTTAATTTTTGCTCTTGCTCTAATAAATATTTTTCTGCATTTTCTTTTGCCATCATCAAAATATCTTTTTTCACACCACGTTTAGGCAATAAAATTTTTGTCTTTTTCTTCTTTTCTGCCCAAAGCCATTCTTGTAATAATTCTATTTCTGCTATCTCTTCTGGTATCAATATTTCTTTAGGAATATCCACCGCATCATTATAATATTGTTTCAAAAAAGCTGTTATCAGATTTTTTTCATCATCATCTTCATCATTTAATAAAAATTGATTGCGACCTAACATTTTACCATTGCGAATAAAAAATATCTCTATACAAATTCCATAATTAGCTCTAGCAATACCGATAGCATCTATATCACCATCATCTAATAATATCTTTTGTTTTTCCATTATCTTGCGCACAGCTAATAATTGGTCTCTCAATCTAGCAGCTTTCTCAAAATCTAAATTCTGTGCTGCCATCTGCATTTTTTTCGCCAAATTTTGCTCTACAACTTCACTTTTACCTTCTAAAAATAAACATACACCATCTACCATATCTTTATAAGTATCTTCATCAATATAATTAGCACAAGGAGCTAAACATCTTTTTATATGATATTCTAAACAAGGTCTATCTGCTAAATACTTGCAAGTTCGCAAAGGAAATAATTTACGCAATAAATTTAAAGTTTCCTTCATTGCTGTAGAACTTGTATATGGGCCAAAATATCTTGAGCCATCTTTGATAAGGCGACGAGTAGTTACTATTCTTGGATATTTTTCATTTAAAGTAATCTTTAAATAGGGATAAGTCTTATCATCACGAAGCATAATATTATATTTAGGATGATGTTTTTTTATCAAATTACATTCTAAAATCAATGCTTCTAATTCATTATCTGTAACTATCGTTTCAAAATCTTCTATATGCGACACCATAGCAATTGTTTTTGCTGAATGATTTCTACTTGATTGAAAATATTGTCGCACACGATTTTTTAAATTAATCGCTTTACCTACATATATAATCTGTTTTTGCTTATTTTTCATCAAATAAACACCTGATTTTGTAGGCAATAATTTTAATTTTTCTTGTAATACTTCATTAATCATCATTTTATATTCTCTTTAATCTAATTATATTTATATTAAAACTCATTGCATTTTTAATTTTAAAGCCAAAATACCCAAATATTCACGAATAGCCATACAAGATGTATTTAAACTACCATTATTAGGTAAAAAATTAAAAATACTAAAGACTAACTCATCACTCATTTGATAATCTACTACATATGGTGTAGCTTCAATTCCTTCACGTGCAAATATTTCCATTGCTCTTGGTAAGTGAAAACCAGATGTAATAACTAATGGCTTAGTAAAATTATATTCTTCCATTATAACTTTGCTATTTTGCACATTTTCCACTGTATTTCTACTCTGATTTTCCAATATTAAATATTTACTATCTACTCCCATACCTTCAAATATACGCTTTTCAATATCAGCTTCTCTCCCTGTATCTTCAAACACCTTTCCGCCAGATAAAATAATAGGAATATCTAATTCTTTTTGTAATCTCATAACTGTAATCATGCGATTAGCTACATATCCTGAAACTTGCCCTTCGCCATCAATATCTGCTACATTTATCGCACCGCCACCTAGCATAATTATCACATCACTTTTATCTTGCTTTAACTGTTCAATACTTTTATTTTGATAAAAATTCTCTAACGGCTTAACTAAATAATAAGCTATAAAATTTGTAGATAACAAATAAAACAATAAAGTAATCACGCTTAAAATATATTTACCTTTAACCTTTTTCCAATATAAATAAATATTAAATAAAATCAGAAGTGATATAATTCCTCCCGGTGGAATTATAAAAGCATAAAAAATCTTGACTAAATAAAGCATAAATATACCTCCTATAACGTACTTTTTCCCCTAAAAATTATAAATATAACAAAATCATCGTTAATTTCTTCATTAATTTTCATTGTAAAAATATCTATTATTTGTTATAACAGTATATAAGGAGGGGATTATCATCGAAATTTCTCTAGAAACAATTCAACAGACAGACGAATTAGTTCATCAACTATATCAAACAACACGTGCTATGTCAAAAAGTGTAAACCGTGCATTATACAGTACAAATATCTATGGTTCTGAATGGACTATCTTAAAAACAATTCACGATCAAGGCACTATGACACAGACAGCACTTGCTAACTATTTAAATATTGAACCTGCTGCAATCTCTAAAACAATTCGTCAGCTGATGAAAAAAAATCTTATCATGCGTCAAAGTGGTGAGGATAAACGCGAAAAATATATTTATCTCACACCATTGGCGATTGAACAATATAATGAATGGTTTGAAGTTATCGCTCAAAATTGTCGCCGAGTATTAGAAGCTGTCAATGTAGAAGAACAAAAAATACTGATGGATTTATTGAGCAAAATAAAAAATAAAGTCAATGATGACATTTAACTTTTAAAACATAATTATCATAAATAGTGTAAATAATAAAGAAGGGCATTATCTTATAAAAGTTAATGCCCTTTTTATTTATCATTTTGTAGCTGCACGAATAATTGATTGTGCAACTTCTTTTATTGTTTTTCGTTTTGCCATACTATATTTTTGTATTCTACGATAAGCTTCACTTTCAGACAAATTATAAGCATCCATCAAAATACCTTTTGCTCTATCTAATAATTTTCTCATTTCTAGTGAATTTTTTATATCATCTAATTCACTTTCTAATTGTTTAATCTCATTAAATCTAGATAGTGCAATTTCTATTGCTGGAAACAAATTACTTGGCTTTATTGGTTTTACCAAATAAGCTAGAACACCTGAATTCTTAGCTTTTTCTACAATGTCTTTTTGGCTAAAAGCTGTAAGCAAAATAACAGGAGCTAATTTTTGGTCAGAAATTCTCTTTGCAGCTGTAATCCCATCCATTTCTGGCATTTTTATATCCATAATCACTAAATCAGGTTTTAATCGCTGCGTTAATTCTATAGCCTTTAATCCATTAAAACATTCTCCAACGACTTCATGCCCAGCTTCTTCTAACATTTCTTTCAAATCCATACGAATGATTGATTCATTATCAGCAATCACAATTTTTAACTTAGACATCAACTTCACTCTCCATTAAAAATTTATAGGGAATAGCTATCTTGGCATGAACCCCATTATCATTATACAAGTCAAAAGAACCATTCATATCTCCTTCAATTAAGGTTCTCACAATTTGAAGTCCTAAAGATTTTGTTGGTAAATCAGAAAAATTCTCTGGTAAACCATTACCATTGTCATACAATTCTATTATATAGGCTTCATCACTTTGACTTATTTTAAGACCAATTTTACCATAATTTCTGCCTAAAAATCCATGCTCAATTGAATTTAAAATCAATTCATTTATGATTAAAGCTAAATTACTAGCTTGTTTTGATGGTAAAATTATCGTCTCTCCAATGAATTCTGTCTCCAATTTAAAATGACTATCTAACATATTTTGCTGGATTAATTGCAAAATATTTTTTGTTACTTCCATTACATCTATATTTTCATCACCTTGTTGTGATAAAAATTCATGCACAACTGATATACTTAAAATACGATTTACACTTTCCTTTAAAGCCTCTTTTACTTCCATTGAATTTGAACGCCTAGCTTGTAATCTAAGTAAACTAGCAATAGTTTGCAAATTATTTTTTACTCGATGATGAATTTCTTGTATCACTGCTGATTTTATTTTTAATTCTTTATCCTTTTTTCTAATTTCAGTAACATCAGATAAAATCACTATACGTGTCAATAAATTACCTGCTTCATTGATTGGAATGTCTCTTCTAATCAATACTAAATTGCCCACTTCAATTTCTTTTTCATAAGGACATCTAGGCAAAATAGTTTCCTTTCTAATATGCAAAGTCAACTGTCTATCAAAAAGATGACAACCCAACAAATTACTAACACCTAAAACATGATATATTCTTGACGCTACCATATTAGCAAAAATAATACGTTCATTTTTATCTGTAATGATAATCCCATCTCGTGAAGAAATTGCTCTATACATTTTATTATCTGCTTTTTTAGGCGCATTTTCCAAAATAATAAAAGCAGTCTTCAAAAGACGAGTAAAACCTCTTGTTTGTGTATCTTCATAATTTATCTCAAAACAAATAACAGCTATTACCTCATAATCAACGACAATCGGTATAGTATACATTTGATAAAATTTACCAAAATCCAATTCTCTTTGACCTTCATATTTTGATTTAAATTTAATAGTTTTATCAATTAAAGGTTCTTGTACTTTAGGAATTTCCTTCCCTATCAATGATTGTTTTATAGGATTATACGTAGTATGTGGTTCAAATTCAGAAACAACAGTGAAATAATTTTCTTTTTTGGAAAATGTATACATAGCTACATGCGCATGCACCAAATCAGCAACTAAAGGTAATGCAGCATTAATCTTTTGCAAAAAATTAGCTTTCATAGCGGATAAATTAGTAAATTGTCTACAATTATTTAAAAAAGACATTATTTTCACTTCACTTTCTTTATTTTATTCTTTTATTTATTTTTATAAAGAAAAAAGGAGACCTATCGTCTCCTTTGTATTAAATTAAATTATGTTTAATTTAATTTATGTAATTATAAAACTCTACGTGCTCCAATATAGCAAGATGCCCAATAAGAACTACTTAAAGAATCGACAACTACTCCACGGCTAGAAGAAGCATTAATAAAATTACCATCACCCATATAGATACCTACATGAGATGCTCCATAAGTATAAGTAGAGAAAAATACTAAATCACCAGGCATAAGGTTATCATAAGATACTGGTGTACCTATTTCAAATTGTACATCTGCTGTACGTGGAAGAGAAATACCAGCTGTAGCAAAAACATAACGCGTAAAACCAGAGCAATCAAAACCGCTTGGAGTTGTACCACCAAATACATATGGCACGCCAATATAATTCAAAGATGAATTAATGATACGTTTTGCAATGTAATTAGAACTACGGCTTACTACAGGCATGTTACGTCCCATCAATGCTTGATATGTCATAGCGCCAACTAAACCATCATTATCCAAACCATTAGCTGATTGGAATGCTGCCACTGCAGCTTGTGTAGCTGGACCGAAATCTCCATCTGCTGTTACATCATAACCCTGACTTGCCAATGCTGCTTGAATTTCAGCGATTTCTGCACCTTGGTCTCCTAAACGGAAAGAAGATGCGCTAGCAATAGCACTCATACAGATCAAACACAAAGATAAAACTAAAACACGGACAACTTTACTCAAAAAAAAGACTCCTCTCAAAATCGCCTACGAGGTTAGCTGACGGGTTAGGACAGAGAAGGAAAGACTATCCATCTAAAATTTCAGTAAATTCTACCAAAACAAATTAGATTCACCCCAAAAAATTGGTTCTCCCGCTCCTGAGCTGGATTCGGCTTTCTATTTTTATTTTTTTATTACGCTCATAATTTATATTTTACACTATTTTATTAAAAACCTCAACCTATAATCAATAATTTTTATCATTTAGTTTAGTTCCTATATAATAATTAAACTAATTTCAACTGTTTTCATTATACTTAAGAAATTTTTTATTTAATTAAACAAAAGACATTGACATTTTGTCTAAATAGTGATACATTCTTAATTAGAAGTTAGCACTCACTATTATAGAGTGCTAACAATAGGGGTGAAAGAAATGCTAGATGAAAGAAAGCAACGCATTCTCCGAGCCATTGTAGATGACTATATATCTACTGCAGAGCCAATAGGCTCCCGAACAATTGCTAAGAAATATAGTTTGGGAATTAGCCCTGCGACAATTCGTAATGAAATGGCAGATTTAGAGACACTTGGTTATATCAAGCATCTCCATACCTCATCTGGGCGTATCCCCTCATCAAAAGGTTATCGTTTTTATGTTGATGACTTATTAACATTAGAACAAATGTCGGAGAATGAGATATCTCTTATCAATAATTGGTATGCTACTAAAGTACGTTCTGTTGAAGAAATTTTCCGTGAAACTTCACGTATAATCTCTCAACTGACAAAAAATGTATCTTTAGTTTTAGCTCCACAATTAACGCAAACAGCTTTTCAGTATTTGCGATTTTTACCACTTAATGAACATCAAGTAATAGCTGTCATTATGACAGATGCTGGTTTTATTGATAACAAAATTATCGATATTCCAAGTGGTGTTTCTTTTGAGGATTTTGATAATATCGCTAGTATCTTTAATCATTATCTCAAAGGTAAGCGTCTATCAGATATTAGTATGGCATCAATTCGCAAAATTCGCGGTGAAACTGTTAATTCCACAGTTTTCAATGCTATCATTAATATTATAGATGAAGCATTAGCCAAAGATAAGCAAGAACGACTTTATCTAGGTGGTGCAAGAGAATTAATGGAACAGCCTGAATTTCATAATATAGATAAAGTAAAAAAACTATTATCTATGTTTGAAGAAAAACAACTTTTATATGATATTTTGCATGCACAAAAAGATGAAAGTTTAGCTGTTACCATTGGTCAAGAAAACAAATATAATGATATTAAAGATTGCAGTATTATCAGTGCCACATATCATTTAGATGGTAAACCAATTGCCACATTAGCTGTTTTAGGTCCAACACGTATGGATTATGGCAAAATAATTTCTTTATTAAAATTTATGAATGCTAATCTTGCTGATATTTTCCATAGATTTCATTTGTAATCTATAAAGATTAAACTATTTATTATTAACTAAGAAGGTGGTTGATTCATGGCTACTCCAGAAGAAACTAAAGAAACTATGCAGACTGAAACTACTTCTGATAACGAAGTTAAAGAAACAGTAGAAGAAACTACTACTGAGACTGCTGTAGAAAATGATGAAGCAACTTTTGATACAATAAAAAAAGAACTTGAAGCTCAAAAAGAATTATTACAGCAAAGCGAAGACCACTATAAAAGATTGCAAGCTGATTTTGCAAACTTCCGTCGTCGCAATGAAAAAGAACGTGAAGAATTATCTAGTGTAGTACTTCAAGGATTAATTAAAGATTTATTACCTATCATTGATAATTTTGAACGTGCTTTAGCTGTTGAAGGAGCTGCTGGTACTCCTCTTCATGATGGAATTTCCATGGTTTACAACCAATTAATGGAATCTTTGAAAAAAAATGGTCTTGAAGTTATTAAAGCTGCTGGTGAAAAATTTGATCCTAATTTCCATCAAGCTGTAATGCGTGTTCAAGACCCTGAAAAAGAAGATGATACCATCGAAGAAGAATTCCAAAAAGGTTATATGGTACAAGGTCGAGTAATTCGCCCAAGTATGGTAAAAGTTGTAGCTAATTAATCATTTAATTAACTATAATTAATATAAAATATTTTATTAAATTGCATAACACTTATATTTATATATAGATGTTTTTAGGAGGAATTTATAATGTCCAAAGTAATTGGTATTGACTTAGGTACAACTAACTCTGTAGTCGCTGTTATGGAAGGTGGCGAACCTACAGTTATTACAAACCCAGAAGGTAGCAGACTTACTCCTTCAGTTGTAGGTTTCACAAAAGATGGTGAACGTCTTGTAGGTCAACTTGCAAAACGTCAAGCCGTTTCCAATCCAGATAGAACAATCGCTTCAATCAAACGTCATATGGGCGAAGTTAATTATAAAGTAAATATTGATGGTAAATCTTATACTCCACCAGAAATTTCTGCTATGGTTCTTCAAAAATTAAAAGCTGATGCAGAAAAATATCTTGGCGAAAAAGTAACTCAAGCAGTTATTACTGTTCCTGCTTACTTCAACGATAGCCAACGTCAAGCAACTAAAGATGCTGGTAAAATCGCAGGTCTTGATGTTCTTCGTATCGTAAACGAACCAACTGCTGCTGCTCTTGCTTATGGTCTTGATAAAGGTGAAGATGGTACAATCTTAGTATTCGACTTAGGTGGCGGTACATTCGATGTATCTATCCTCGAACTTGGTGATGGCGTATTTGAAGTAAAATCCACTAATGGTAATACTCATTTAGGTGGCGATGACTTTGACCATGCAGTAATGAATTGGATGGTAGAAGAATTCAAAAAATCCAACGGCATTGACTTATCTCAAGATAAAATGAGTGCTCAACGTCTTATCGAAGCTGCTGAAAAAGCAAAAATCGAACTTTCCAGCATGACTTCTACAAATATCAACTTACCATTCATCACTGCTGATGCAACAGGTCCAAAACACTTAGATTTAACTCTTACTCGTGCAAAATTTGATGAATTAACAGCAGATCTTGTTGAAGCTACAATCGAACCAACTCGTAAAGCTATGGCTGATGCTGGTTTATCCGTTTCTGAAATCGATAAAATCATCTTAGTTGGTGGTTCTAGCCGTATCCCTGCTGTTCAAGAAGCTATTAGAAAATATCTTGGTAAAGAACCAAATCATGGTGTAAACCCTGATGAATGCGTTGCAGTAGGTGCAGCTATTCAAGCTGGTATCTTAGCTGGTGAAGTTAAAGACGTATTACTTCTTGATGTAACTCCACTTTCCTTAGGTATTGAAACATTAGGTGGTATTTGCACAAAAATCATTGAAAGAAATACTACTATTCCTACTTCTAAGAGCCAAGTATTCTCCACAGCTGCTGATAATCAGCCTGCAGTTAGCATTCATGTTCTTCAAGGTGAACGTGAAATGGCAGCAGACAACAAAACTCTCGGTCGTTTCGATTTAACAGACATTCCACCAGCTCCAAGAGGAGTTCCTCAGATCGAAGTTAAATTCGATATCGATGCTAATGGTATCGTTCATGTATCTGCAAAAGACCTCGGTACTGGTAAAGAACAAAATATCACTATTCAATCTGATAGCGGTATGAGCAAAGAAGATATCGACCGCATGGTTAAAGAAGCTCAAGCTCATGAAGCTGAAGATAAAAAACGTAAAGAAGAAGTAGAAACTAGAAATAATGCTGATTCTTTAGTATTCCAAGCTGAAAAAGTAATCAAAGATTTAGGCGATAAAGCTGATGCTAATACTGTAGCTAAAGTAAAAGATGGCATTGAAGGCGTTAAAAATGCTCTCAAAGGTACAGATATCGAAGCAATCAAAAAAGCTATGGAAGAATTACAAAAACCTCTTTATGAATTAAGCGCAGCTGCATATCAGCAGGCTCAGCAAGCTCAACAGCAAGCTGGCGGAGCAGGTGCTAATGCACAGCAACAGACTCAGACAAAAGATGATGACAATGTTGTTGACGCTGATTTTAAAGATGTAACTGATAAATAATTTAAGTTTAATTAATATAAGAAATTCGATGCACATAACTCCAGTTAATCCTTAGCTGGAGTTATGTCAATTAAGCATAAAATCTTTATTTAGGTTTAGGTGGTGCAAAGTGAGTACAAAACGCGATTATTATGAAGTCTTAGGCGTAAGTAAAAATGCTACAGAAGCAGAAATAAAAAAAGCCTACAAAAAAATGGCTCGAAAATATCACCCTGACCTCAATCGTGATAATCCTAAAGAAGCCGAAGAAAAATTCAAAGAAGTAAATGAAGCCTATGAGGTTTTATCCAATCCACAGAAAAAAGCTCAATATGATCAATTTGGTCATGCAGCTTTTGATGGTACTGGTGGAGCTGGCGGTGGCTTTGGCGGGTTCGGCGGTTTTGGTCAAGGTGGCTTTGGTGGAGAAGGTTTTGGCGATATCTTTGACATGTTCTTTGGCAATGGTGGTGGCGGCTCTGCTCGTCGTCGTGGCCCAGAACGTGGTTCTGATTTACGCTATAATTTATCTATTTCCTTTGAAGAAGCTGCATTTGGTAAAACAGTAGAACTCAATATTCCTCGTACAGAAAAATGTTCTAGTTGTAATGGTACAGGTGCTGCTGCTGGTACCCATCCTGAAACTTGCCCTGATTGCCATGGTACAGGTCAAGTACAATTCACTCAAAATACACCATTTGGTCGCATGGTAAATCAGCGTACTTGTTCCCGTTGCAGTGGTACAGGTGAAATCGTTAAAACACCATGTAAAGATTGTAATGGTAAAGGTGTTAAATCTGTTCGCTCTAAAGTTGAAGTTAAAATCCCTGCTGGTGTAGATACTGGAAACCGTATCCGTGTAGCTGGTGAAGGTGAAGCAGGTGTTCGTGGCGGATCTACTGGTGATTTATACGTATATATCACAGTAAAAGACCATAAATTCTTCAAACGTGAAGGCACTGAAATCATCTGCGAAGTTCCTATCACTTTTGTACAAGCTTCCTTAGGCGATACTATAGAAGTGCCAACTCTTGATGGTAAAGTAGAAATGAAAATACCAGCTGGTATCCAGTCTGGTACAATAATGCGTTTAAAAGGAAAAGGTATTCCATTCCTTCGCGGTGCTGGTCGTGGCGATCAACATGTTCGCATTAAAGTTTTAACTCCACAAAAACTTACTGACAGACAAAAAGAACTTCTTCGTGAATTTGCTGGTATTAAAAATGATAAAGCAAATCCAGAACAAGAAAGCTTCTTTAAGACTTTAAAAAATCTCTTTAAATAAAAAAATGACTCCTAGTTATAATTACTAGGAGTCATTTTTTATTATTTATTTTTATCTATAAATTCTAAAGCCATTTCCGCATTTGACCTTGCTAAACTACGCAATTTAGCCATTCGCTTCAAATTCTGATTGCGATATATTTCTTTATTATTCCATTTAGCATTAATTTCTTGCATCAAAGCTTCCACTGTTACATTTTCTAAATCGCCTACAACATCTTCATCAATGGATTTTAAAAATCTATCAATTTTAGGATCATATGATATACCTATCATTGGCGTGCCCATCACACCTGCAAAAATCAATGCATGAAGGCGAATGCCAATCATTAAATCCATGTTTCCTACTAATGACATTAATTCCCTTGTTGTAAAATCTTCTTTCAAGATACATGCCGGCTGTTTCATTTTAGCTACAATTTTTTTAGCAGCCTTTACATCTTCTGGATATTGCATTGGCATAAAAACAATCTGAGCATTTAATTTCGTTACTGCTTCATCAGCCACTTCTGCTAAGACGTCTTTATAATGTTGCCATTCACGCCATTCACGCACAGATATACCAATTATCGGCTTAGTGAGTGAAATATGTGATTTCTTAAAAATCTCTCGCCCACTTTTTTTATCTACTGCATTTATTGCTAACACTGGATCTGCTGTAGCTTTTATCGGTGGTTTTACAATCTTAAGCATATCTAGTTCTTTTAATGAATCTTTATCGCGAACTGTAATCAACGCACTATGATTGCCAAACCATCTCATCAAGCGTCTTGCGAATTTACCATAAATAGGGCCAATACCTTGAGCATATAACATTATCGGTGTATGAACTAATTTAGCTAAAAATAATACACCCATATAATAATATAAGCTTCGACCGCTAGTTACATTTTGTAATAAGCTACCACCACCACTTATAAGTAAATCCGCCTTTTTCAACACTTTCAAAATATCTACTACATTTAACCAATTAACTGCATCAACACTATGGCGTTTTCTTGTATATTCTGGGTCTGATGAAATAACTGTAATATGAAGTTTTGGATTAAGCTCTGAGAATACTTCTAACATTGCAGATAGCATAGCTTCATCGCCTGCATTTTTAGAACCATAATACCCAGAAATTACAATATTATTCATTCAAAGACTTACTCCTATCTGTTGAAGATGCAATATATTGCCATAAATACAATGCACCCATGACAACACAGCCTATGACAGCACCCCATAAAGCACCATCAAAACCTCTCATTAATGACATAAATACCGGCGTACGCATATGTGCAAAAGTTTCTACCATAGAACCTTGTCCAATAGTCGCTACTATAGATAAAATAAAGAAGATAGCTGCTGGCCACTTACGATACCATGCCATGATCATTATTATAAACGCTGGATGACCAATAAAAATTTCTTTTGAACGAGGTCTTGCATAAAACGCTTGTTCTAAGAAAGCTCTTATTTTCAATTCTATGCCAGGAACAGGAACGCCAGCTGTATGACCGGAACGACCGATAAAGATAACAGCTACAATCATAGCTATCAAAAATCCTACTAAAGCTTTTACAGATACAGTCATATTCAATATACGTTTAGCCTGTTCTTTAAAAGCTGGTGGTGTTAATAAATTATCACCGAATATATCAAAACGTTGCATAAAGGCTATAGCCACTAAAATAATTGGCAATACAAATGTTAACTTGATACCACGGAAAATACTCATTTCCAAGAAGAATTCTACATCAGATAAAATACCAGATAAGAACATTGCCCCCATCATAGAAACAACACTTGCACAGACAATAGCCTTCACTGCTTTTAATAATAATGGACCAAATTTTAATTTACCAATTAGACGATTTCTACGAATTACATCTAATTGACTTATCATACCAATAGCAGGGAAAACATTTGCCGCAGCTAAAGCAGCCATTATACGAATTGTAGAGCCTTTTCCTATCAATACTGGAACAGCTGTTATTACAAAGCAAATTGCTAATAAAATATACTGTTTTTTATTTGATAAGCTTGGATAAACCAAAGAAATATACAATACACAAGCACTACAAATACCTAAAAGCATTATAACTTGCAAAATTGTATTGCCAAAAAATGGCTCAAAATGACTAGCAGGTCCAATAGTGAAACCTTTAGATTCAAGTTTTGCTTTTGTATCTGAAATATATTTCATATTTGTAGCTAATAAGGACATATCACCTTCAGGTTTTTCATAAATACGCATTAAATCTATACGTATATTGCGTTCTTCATCAGTGTTTGCCCAACGTTCAACAGCTACATCCATTTTCAATTTTGGCTGTTCATCTTTTGGTATAGTATATAATCTAGCGACTTTATAATCTAAACCTCTAGCAATATCATATAAACCATCTTGTGGATAAAATTGCAATTGTGTAACATGTTCAATCATACCAAGAGTGATATCTCTTTCTTTCATCAACTCAATAGTACGTTCAGTATTATGCAAACCACCTAATGTTTCAGAACCAGAAAATACTATTTCTGATATTTTGAAATCCTTTAAACGGTCAAAAACTGCATTGATATCATCATCTGTTACATTCTTATAGTTACTAGGTCTAGCCAACACATAAAAACCTGCATCATTAACAGCCTTCATTTCATCAGTTGGCATACCTAAATTCATTTTTAATAACTCTGTATAATTAGCTTTTACTGCTAATATTTCTTGATTTCCTAAATCTAGAACATTTACTCTCTCTTTGCCTAAGCGTCTAAATAAATCTTCTTTTACTTCTGTATATGTTTGCTTATCATGTCCTACAACATATACTTCGTCAGCTTTTATAGTACCTTGCTGAACTAAAGTACGCCATGCAGGATCACTTAAAGTTCCACTATAATAATTTTCTAGTACAGAACTACCTGCAATAGCCATAGCTTTGCCATTTTTATTCAATTTTTCAAATGTAGTTTCATATACAGCAAGTGAAGAAATGCCTGCCTGTTTTGCTTGAGATAATACTTCCTCTACTGGTATTCCTTCTAATTGAGCTAATTTAACCATATCTTCATAATCAATGGCTAAATCCACTGTCATATTTGCTTTTTCTACACTATTACGTTGAATATTTACACCAATAGCAGCTATTAGGCCAATTATTATACAAACAATCAACAAACGATTATATTTAAACTTTGTCAATCTCTATTCCACCTTACTTATTACTTATTGATACCTGCCTCAATAAGTACTTGACCATTTTGCTGTTCTACTCTAGTAAATTTTGCACCTTCTAATGGTAATTTATCTGTTGAAACTAAGAATATATCTTTAGTGAAACTTATACCAATTTTACCAAACAATCTGTTTTCTGTATTAGCATCTGTAATGCGGAAAAGTAAATTTTTTCCTTCCACTACAATAATACCTTTTACATTGATAGTTGCTTCTTGCCCTAAGAAAGAAATTTTTCCTGTAGCTTCAACATTATCAGGTGTAATTTTTACTGCTATATCAGAAATTTTATCTACTTCTTTTGTTAATAATTGGGCTAAATTATTTTCATCAATTAGACCTGTTATTGTTAAATTATCAGCTGAGTTTATCACCAATCTACGAGCTAATAATAAATCTTGTACGCTAATCTCTATATTTTCGCCCTTTAAAGATAACTCATTTAAATTTACCTTATCTAATTTTATATTTGTAGCTTCAATATCTATATTATCTACTTGACCAAATAGCATCATAAAGCTAGGTGATGTTTCTATATTGGCACTAACAGAATCAGTTTGTAAACTTCTTTCTATACGTCCAGATATTTGATTACTTATATATGTTGGTAATATATAAGTTGCACCTGCCAATGCTATTACAACTACAAGGATTAAACCAATTAATAATTTTCGCAAATTCAAGATACCTCGTATTTTAAATTATATGATTAGCTTTTGCATGTAGATAAGATTCAATAAATTTATTGATATCTCCATCCATTACGCCTTGTGTATCACTTGTTTCTGTATTTGTTCTATGGTCTTTTACTAAGTTATATGGGTGGAATACATAAGAGCGAATCTGGCTACCCCATTCAATTTTTTGCTGGTCACCTTCAAGTGCTGCAAGTTCTTTTTCTTTCTTTTCCATTTCAAGTTCAAAGAGTCTAGCACGAAGTAAACGCAAACATTGTTCACGGTTTTGTAACTGAGAACGTTCACTTTGACATTGTGCTACAACACCTGTTGGAATATGTGTCATACGTACAGCAGAGTCAGTTTTATTGATATGCTGTCCACCAGCACCACTTGCACGATAAGTATCTACACGTACATCAGCCATATTGATATCCACTTCTACATCATCATCAATTTCTGGCATAACATCACAAGCAGAGAAAGATGTATGTCTACGAGAGTTTGCATCAAATGGAGAAATTCTAACTAAACGATGAACGCCTTTTTCTGATTTTAAATAGCCATAAGCATTATGACCTTTAATCAATAAAGTAACAGATTTTACCCCAGCTTCATCACCTGGTAATAAATCTGCTGTTTCTACGCTAAAGCCATTGCGTTCTGCCCAACGTCCATACATGCGTAATAACATCTGTGTCCAATCTTGCGCTTCTGTTCCGCCAGCACCTGCATGTAGAGTCAAAATTGCATTATTAGCATCATATTTACCTGATAATAATAATTCTAATTCTAACTGTTCTATAGCTTCATTGATTTCTTTAATCTCTGCTTCTACATCATCGCAAACAGTTTCATCTTTATCTTCCATGCCCATTTCCCATAAAATCTGCATTTCTTCAAATTTATGGAGAATGTTTTTATATTTGTCTACACCAGCTTTGACACCATTTAATTCTTGAGTGATTTTTTGGGCTTGGTCTGGATCGTCCCAAAAAGTAGGTTCACCCATTTTATATTCTAGCTCAGCAATTTTTTCTTCTTTGCGAGCGATGTCAAAGTGAATCCCCCATTTCAGTGAGCTTTTTTTCTATCGCTACAATCGTAGTGTGTAAATCTTCTAGCATCATTTCACTTCCTTTTTTATTTTTAACTAAAATAAATAAAATTATTTATAGGCAAAAGCTCTATTAAATTAAATAAAAATAGAGCTTTTCCTTATCATTATATATTAATTATTTATTTTTGCCACAACAGTTTTTATATTTTTTACCGCTACCACAAGGACAAAGGTCATTTCTACCTATATTATTGCTTTTTGCCTGTGGAGATTTAGAAATACTTTCACCATGATTTACAGTTGCATTTTTCAAACGGTCTTCTGGCTGTGGTTGTTCACGAACAACATTTACACGATACATCAATTTTGCAATATCTTCTTGAATATTATCGATCATTGCTTGGAACATATCATGACCTTCAATTTTATATTCAACTAATGGATTTCTTTGACCATAAGCACGCAAGCTAATACCTTCGCGAAGCATATCCATATGATCTAAATGTTCCATCCATTTATTATCTACAACTTTAAGCATAATGATGCGTTCTAAATCACGCATTACTTCACTGCCGAATAATTTTTCACGATTATCATAATTATCTTTAGCTACTTTATATAAAGTTTCTTTTAATTCATCACGACTCATCGCTTCTAATTGTTCTTTTACTAGAGTTCCTTTTGGTGCATAAATATCTTCTGCTTCTTGGATTAAACCATCTAATGTCCATTCTTCTGGATAAAGTTTTTCATTAGCATATCTATCCATCTGACTGTCAATTATACGTTTAACCATTTCAATGATATTTTCATAGAGATTTTCACCAAGTAAAATCTTACGACGTTGGTCATAAATAACTTCACGCTGTTGATTCATGACATCATCATATTCAATGACATGTTTACGAATATCGAAGTTACGTGCTTCAACTTTTTTCTGTGCCTGTTCAATGGAACGAGTAACTAATTTATGTTCAATTGGATCATCTTCACCCATGCCAAGTTTTTCCATGATATTGGCGATATTATCAGAACCAAATAGACGCATTAAATCATCTTCTAAGGATAAGAAGAAACGTGATGCACCTGGGTCACCTTGACGACCAGCACGACCACGTAACTGATTATCAATACGACGAGATTCATGACGTTCTGTACCAATTACATAAAGACCGCCAACTTCTGCTACGCCTTCACCTAAGCTAATATCTGTACCACGACCAGCCATATTAGTGGCAATAGTTACAGCACCTTTTTGACCTGCATCTTTAATGATTTCAGCTTCCATTTCATGATATTTAGCATTTAATACTTTATGGTCTATACCTTGTCTTTTCAATTGTGCACTTACTTCTTCAGATTGAACGATAGAAGTTGTACCTACTAAGACTGGCTGACCTTTAGCATGACATTCTTTTATTGTATTGATTACTGCTTTCATTTTAGCTTTTTTAGTTTTATAAATAACATCAGGATAATCAATACGTTTAATAGGTTTATTTGTAGGTACTACAATTACTGGTAATTTATAAATCTTTAAGAATTCATTTTCCTCTGTTTTTGCTGTACCTGTCATACCAGCTAATTTTTCATACATACGGAAATAATTCTGGAAAGTAATTGTTGCTAAAGTTTGAGATTCACGCTGAATTTTTACACCTTCTTTAGCTTCAATAGCTTGATGTAAACCTTCAGAATAACGTCTACCAAACATCAAACGGCCTGTAAATTCATCGACAATGACGATTTCACCATCACGAACAACATAATCGCGGTCGCGTTTCATCATTGCTTTGGCACGAAGTGCTTGTGTAAAACAGTGAGACATTTCTATATTAGCACTATCATATAAGTTTTTAATATTTAATGCTTTTTCTACTTTTGCTACAGCGGAATCATTAGGAGAAACTGTTTTTTCTTTTTCATTTAAAACATAATCTTCTCCTTCTTTTAAATTTGCTACAGCTTTTGCCATGATAGCATACATATCAGTAGATTTTGCACCAGGACCAGAAATAATAAGTGGTGTTCTAGCTTCATCAATTAAAATACTATCCACTTCATCGATGATAGCATAATTTAATTCACGTTGTACCATCTGTTCTTTAGATACAACCATATTATCTCTTAAATAGTCAAAACCAAATTCATTATTTGTACCGAAAGTAATATCGCAATTATAAGCAAATTTACGAGAAGGGAAATCCATATCATGAGTGATTAAACCAACTGTTAATCCTAAAGAACGATATAATCTACCCATCCATTCGCTATCACGTTTTGCCAAGTAATCATTAACTGTAATCATATGCACGCCTTTACCAGTTAATGCATTTAAATATACAGCTAATGTAGCTACTAATGTTTTACCTTCACCTGTACGCATTTCAGCGATTTTACCTTCATGTAGGCAAATACCACCAATCATCTGTACATCAAAATGACGCATACCAAGCACACGTCTAGAAGCTTCACGAACAGTTGCGAAAGCTTCTGGCAAAATACTATCTAAAGATTCACCATTTGCTATACGATCTTTAAAATCACTTGTTTTTCCATATAATGAGCCATCGCTCAGCTGTTTCATTTGCGGTTCTAAAGCGTTTATTTTTTCTACAATACCGCGCATACGGCGAATTTCACTTTCATTATTATCGCCTAAAAATCTTTTAATAAAGCCGAACAAAAATCTCAACCCCTAACAAAATCATATTTTAATGTAGTATAACTAAAACATCTAAATCTATTTATCCTAAAAAATCTAAGATAATTTACTATCTACAAACTAAAATATTATAGATGTAAAAATTATATACAAATAAAACTACATCAAATTTTATCAAACAATGCTTAATAAGTCAAAGATAGTCATTATTTTATTTACTTATTTATATAAAAAAATCGAGCTAATTAACTTAGCCCGATTTTATCTCAATGTATTATTGTCTACCTAAAATATATTATACACCAGACTCAATTAAACCATATTTACCATCTTTACGTTTGTAAACAACGTTAACATCTTCAGTTTTATCATCACGATATACGAAGAAATCATGGTTTAATAAATTCATCTGCATAATAGCTTCTTGAACATCCATAGGTTTTACCACAAAACGTTTTGTTTTAATAACAACTGCTTCATCTTCTTCAACAGGTTTTGCAGGTGGAGTCATCATTTCAGTTCTGATACTACCTTCACGGAAACGTTTTTCCAATTTAGTTTTATATTTACGAATCTGACGTTCAATTTTTTCGATAACTAAATCAATAGATGTATACATATCCATTGTTGCTTCCTGTCCACGTAATAAAATTCCCTGAACAGGTACAGTAACTTCTACAATATGACGGTCTTTTGATACTGTAAGAAGGACGGTAATTTCTCCAACATTATCGAAGTATTTTGTTACTTTTCCTACTTTCTTTTCTACATAATCGCGAAGTGCTGGAGTGACTTCAATGTTTTTGCCTCTAATAGTGAATGTTGCCATATGCATTCATCCCCTTTTCTGTATCTTTGATTATATATATTCTACAACTACTATTTCTATTCCTTCTATTTTTTATAAAAATTTTAAAAAATTTTTACAAATTTTATGCATTACTGATTTATACTAATTAATTATCTATATATCTCAGTATTTTCGCCTAATAATTTAATAATCTTCCATTATCATTCCATTCTCCATACATAATGCCTTTCTTTGTATTTTCAATTAATTTTTCTAATCTTTTTTGAAATAATTGAGGATTTTTCTTTTTTATTTGAATAGTATCTATGCGTACACGTTGATATAATGATGGAAACTTATGGAAATTTGCCCAAACTATCTCATCTTTTTTCAATGCTTCTAATATATCTATATCTATATTAAATCCCTTTTCCGACATATCTGGTAATACTTTTTTACCTGCTTGTGTCATTTTTCCTAACTTTTCCATTCTTCGACAACGTTCTTTATTCAATTCCGACCAGATAGAGCCTTTTTTTCGTGGAGATAATCTTTGTATTGTTATTCCATTATCAAGTTTTTTTACCGTACTATCTATCCAACCAAAGCACAAAGCTTCCTCCACAGCATCTATATACCAAAATGTATCATCATTTTGTGGTCTACCTCGTTTTACTATCACCCAACATTCTTTTTGTGTTTCATAATTATTTTCTAGCCATAGTCTTAATTCTTCTCTATTTTTAGCCTTTAATATATTTATAGGTTTTACTTCTTTCATCTTGTAAATACTCCATTTTGATTATTTTCAATAAATTTTATTATACATCACTAGATAATAATTTATACGTAATTTTATTCTGTTCAAATTAACTAAAAAGCTTTATAATATGCTATAGAATAGGAGAGATAAAAATATGTTAGATACTGATTTATGTTGGTGTGGCAGTAATAAAGCATATAAAGACTGCCATAAACAATTTGACGAACACTTAAATTCCATTAAATTAAAGGCATTCAAAGGTCAAAAAAGACCACCTCGCAATATTATAAAAAATGAAAAAGATATTGAAGGTATTCGCAAAAGTGGCATTATAAATAATGGGGCTCTTGATTTAATAGCTTCTAAAATTTGTGCTGGCATGGATACAGAAACTATCAATTTATTAGCACATAATTATATCGTTAAACATGGCGGTATTCCTGCTTGCTTAAATTATGAAGGCTATCCAAAAAGTATCTGCGTATCTATTAATAATGTAGTTTGTCATGGTATTCCTAGTCGTGATATCGTTTTAAAAGATGGCGATATTGTAAATGTAGATGTAACTACTATTCTTGATGGATATTATGCTGATGCTTCTCGTATGTTTATGATAGGTAATGTTTCTGATAAAGCAAGAAAGTTAGTAGAAGTTACTAAAGAATGTATGGAAATCGGTATTAAAGCTATTAAACCATGGGGCTTTGTTGGTGATATCGGAGCTGTCGTTGAACATCATGCACATAAACACGGTTATTCTGTAGTTGAAGATTTAGGTGGTCATGGTGTTGGTAAAAAGTTCCATGAAGAACCATTCGTAGCTCATTTTGGTAAAAAAAATACAGGTATGCTTCTCGTTCCTGGTATGGTTTTAACTGTTGAACCAATGATTAATATGGGTGCTCGTCATGTAGTCTTAGACCCAGTAGATGAATGGACAATCTATACAAAAGACGGTTCTTTATCTGCACAATGGGAAAAAACTGTATTAATCACTGAAACTGGTACAGAAATCCTTGCTGATTAATACTCAAATTATTAAACTAAAAATGCTTCCTGCTACAAATACAGGAAGCATTTTGTAATATTGCTTAAATTTTATTAAAGGGGTTTTGTAATGACTAATAAACCAATTATTAGTATGGAAAAAGTATTTAAAAAATATGAAAATAATGCTCTAGCTCTAAATGATATAAATGTAAAAATCCATAAAGGGGAATTTGTTTTTATCGTAGGTCCAAGTGGAGCTGGTAAATCCACCTTTATGCGCATGCTTTTACATGAAACCTTGCCTACTTCTGGAACAGTTATCATCAATGGATATAATATCACTAAAATGAAACGACAAGATATTCCTTATTTACGTCGTAGTCTAGGTATTGTTTTCCAGGATTATCGCCTTTTACCAGATAAAACGGTTTATGAAAATATTGCCTTTGCTATGCGAGTTATCGAAGCGCCTCGCCGTCTAATACAACACAGCGTAAATAGTGTTTTAGATGTCGTAGGTTTGAAAGATAAATATAATTGTTTTCCTCATCAATTATCCGGTGGTGAACAGCAACGTGTAGCTATAGCTAGAGCTATCGTTAATCAACCTGCTATCGTCATTGCTGACGAACCAACAGGAAATCTTGATCCAGAAACTACATGGGGTATCATGGAAATATTTTATCGCATCAATAAAGCTGGTACTACAATCGTTATGGCTACTCATAATAAAGAAATCGTAGATACTATGCAACGACGCGTATTAACTATTGAAAACGGTCAAATTATTCGAGATGTTGCTCAAGGAGGTTATAGTGATGAAGCTTAGTACAAGTGAATATTTTATCAAAGAAGTCTATACCTCTTTTAAACGCAACATTTGGATGACTTTAGCTTCCATTTTTACCGTAGTTCTTTCTTTATTTATCTTAGGTTTTTTCTCTATCGTCATTTTAAATTTAAATAAAATGGCAGACACATTAGAATCACAAGTACAAATAAGCGTATATTTGAAAGATGATTTATCCCAAGAAGAAATCGATGAAACTAAAGAAACTTTAAGTAAAATAGAAGGATTACAAGATATTAAATTCATTACTCGTGAAGAAGCTATGGAAAATTTCAAAGAACGTCTAGGCGACCAACAATTTTTATTAGATGCTTTAGATGATACGAATCCTCTACCTGATTCTTTTTCTTTGACTGTTACTTCTCCTCAGCAAGTAAAAACTATAGCTGATACTGCTGCTGCTCTCGATAGTGTAGAATCTGCTTCCTATAGTCAGGATATCATCAATCATTTATTCAATCTGACTCACTTAATTCGCTTAATTGGTGTAGCTTTAATAATCCTATTGACTGGTGCTGCTATTTTTATCATTTCAAATACAATACGCCTCACTGTATTTGCTCGCAGAAAAGAAATAGCCATCATGAAATATGTTGGTGCAACTGACTGGTTTATTCGCTGGCCTTTCCTTCTTGAAGGCATTTGTCTTGGCTTTATCGGTGGGGGTTTAGCTACTATATTTCTTTATATAGTCTACAATCAAGTTACTCAGGAAATCTATGAAGCTATGGCATTTTTCCCACTCATTCCGCAACACCCATTCATTGATTATATCAGCCTTGCTATCTTAGTTGCAGGAATTATCATTGGTGCTTTGGGCAGTACCATTTCTTTAAAAAGATTTCTAAAAGTTTAAGGAGCATATTTTAATGAAAAAATTTCTTATTTTATCTTTATTATTATGCTTTTTTATGACAAATACACCTCTTGTTTTTGCCGAAAGCCTTTCTGAAAAACAAGAACGCATTGAACAACAAGCCCAAGAAGAAAAAAATAAAATACAAGAAGCCACTGATAAATTAAACGAGGTTTCTGAAAAAATGCGTATCTTGCAAGCAGAATTAGATGAAGCAAATACAGCTTATAATGAAATAAAAGCTAAATTAGACAATGCTAATGAACAGATTGCCCAAAAAGAAAAACAATTAGCAGATACTGAACAATCATTGAAAAAGAACCAGAAATATTTACAAAAACGTGTACGTGATATCTATATACATGGACAAATTTCTTATCTAGATATTTTATTTGGTGCAAAAGATTTTTCAGATTTTTTGACTAGAATGGATTTAATCAAAAGAATTTTACGCTATGACTATGATTTAATCACTAAAATTCATCAAGAACGCAATAGCATTATAAAAACTAAAGCAGAATTAGAAAAAGAAAAAGCTGCTACCGAAAAATTATATGATGAAGCTAAAACTAAAAAATTTGCTCTTGATGATAAAAAATCCGCTCTTGATAAAATGATAGATAGAATAAAATATGACAAAGAAACATCAGAAAAAGCATATAAAGAACTCATGAATGCATCTGAACAAATTGCTTTAATGATACAAAGACGAGGCTCTTCGGCATATGTTGGCACAGGGCAAATGATTTGGCCTTTAGGTGGCCCTATCACTTCTGAATATGGCTGGCGAACCCACCCTATTTATGGCAATGCTCGCTATCATAGCGGTATTGATATCGGTGGTGATTATGGCATGAATATCTATGCTGCTGACTCTGGTACTGTAACATATTCAGGCTGGATTAGCGGTTATGGCAATACTGTCATTATTGACCATGGAAATGGCGTTTCTACACTTTATGGTCATAATCAATCACTCACTGTAAGTGTCGGTCAAAATATCTCTCAAGGCGATGTCATAGCTCATTGTGGCTCTACAGGAAATTCCACAGGCCCTCATTGTCATTTTGAAGTTCGTGTCAATGGTGAACCTACTAATCCATATGACTATTTATAAATACTAAGTGGTGATATTTTATGAATAAAATTTTAAAAACTATAATTGCAGTATTACTCATAGCAATTATCTCCTCAATTTCTACCTTAGGTTTAATTTATTATGCTCTCGGTTTTAATGAGCAAGGATTTAGCAATCTAATGCGTTTTATTACAGCTTATCGCTTCATTGAAACAAAATATGTCAATGATACTGATGATGTAAAACTAATTGATGGTGCGATTGATGGCATGGTAAAATCTTTAAATGATCCTCATTCCAATTACCTATCACCTAAGATGTATAAAACCTTAATGGAACAAACAGAAGGCTCTTTTGCTGGTATCGGTGTTATCATGGGTATGGATAATGAACAAAAAATTCATATAGTTGGCATCATGGAAAATTCTCCAGGGCAAAAAGCAGGTCTTCAAGAAGGTGATGAAATTTTAGCCGTTGATGGGGTACCTGTAACTCAAATGGCATTTGATGAAGTAGCTGCCCATGTTCGTGGACAAGCTGGTACCGATGTAGTTTTAACAATTATGCGTGATAATACAAATCAAGATATAACAATTACACGCGACAATATAAAATTAAAAACTGTCGGTCATAAAATGTTAGATAATAATATCGGTTATATTCAAATAGTATCTTTCTCTGAAGACACGGCAAATGAATTTAACGAAGCTTACAATGATTTAAAAAATCAAGGTATGAAGGCACTTGTATTAGATTTACGCAACAATCCTGGAGGACTTTTGACAACTTGTGTTGAAATTGCTAAAAAACTTGTACCTAAAGGAGAAATTGTTTCTATCGTTGATAAACAAGGAAATAAAGAAACATATTCTTCATCTTTAGAAGCTCCTGAATATCCTCTTGTTGTCTTAATAAATAAAAACAGTGCTAGTGCATCTGAAATACTCTCTGGCGCTATTCAAGATACAAAAGCAGGTACAATAATCGGTAATACTTCTTATGGTAAAGGCTCTGTACAGACAATCTTACCTATGTTTGAAGATGATGCTGTAAAATTAACTATTGCTAAGTACTATACACCAAGTGGACGTTCTATAGATGGCACAGGTATCACACCTGATATTGAAATAAATTTAGATAAAAATGCTACTTCAGATACACAATTAGATAAAGCATTAGAAGTTTTAAAAGCTCAATTAAATAATAATTAAATATTTTTATTTAGGCTATCACTAAAAAATAAATAATATTAGTGATAGTCTTTTATTTTTTTCTAAAATCATAAAAGGATTTTAAAAATTTTCAGAGAATATATTAAATATAGATTTTTAAGATTTTACACCCAGGAGGGATTTTAATATGACAGAATTTAATAGTACACAATTAAGAAACTTAGCATTAGTAGGACATGGCAAATCTGGTAAAACATCAATAGCAGAAAACTGCCTTTTCAAATGTGGTGCTACTAATCGTGTAGGCAAAACAGATGATGGCACTTCCATACTTGATTATGAACCAGAAGAAGTAAAACGCAAAATGACTATTGATTCTAGTCTAGCTTCTTGTGAATGGCAAGGTTACAAAATTAATTTCATAGATACTCCAGGGTATCCTGATTTTACAGGAGAAGTAAAATCTGCTCTTACTGCTTGTGAATCAGCAATCGTAGTAGTTTCTGCTACATCTGGTATCGAAGTTGAAACAGATAGAGCATGGAAATATGCTGAAGAATTATCTCTACCACGTGCTATTTTCATCAATAAAATGGACCGTGAACATGCTGATTTTTATAAAGTAGTAGAAGAATTACGTGCTCATTTTGGTAAAGGAATTGTTCCTATTCAAATTCCTATTGGTAGCGAAGCTAGTTTCCAAGGCGTAGCTGACCTTATCACTATGAATACAAAAGTCTTAATCAAAAATAAAGATTTAATTTATGAAATTCCTGAATATATGAAAGATGAAGTAGATACTGCTCGTCATATGCTCATGGAAACTTGCGCTGAATTCAATGATGAATTATTAGAAAAATATCTTGAAGGCGAAGAAATCACTGAAACAGAAGTAGCAGCTGCTCTCATTGAAGGTATCGTAAATGCTAAAATTTTCCCTGTACTTTGCGGTAGCGCTACTAAAGGTATTGGCTTTAGACAATTAATGAACAGTATCATTGAATATATGCCAACTCCTTATTTCCGTGCTTCTATGGGTATTAATCCAAAAAATAATGAACTCATTGAACGCCGTACAGAAGATGCTTTCTCCGGATATGTATTTAAAACAGTTGTTGACCAATTCATCGGTAGAGTTAGTTACTTAAAAATCTTATCTGGCACTTTAATTGAAAACAGTTCTGTATATAATAGCGTTAGCGAAAAAACTGAACGTATTAGCAGTCTTTATAGTGCTTGTGGTAAAAATCAACAAGCTCAAAAAATTGCTCATGCTGGTGATATCGTAATCATCACTAAACTTCAAGCAACAAAAACAGGTGATACTTTATGTAATGAAGAAGAACCTATCAAATATGAACCTGTTACTCATCCAGCTTCTATGTTTACTATGGCAATCAAAGCAGATAAAAAAGCTGACGAAGATAAAATCGGCAATGCATTAACTCGTCTAGTAGATGAAGACCCTACTTTAACAATCTATAAAAATACAGAAACTGGCGATTTAACTATCAGTGGTGTAGGTGAATTACATCTCGATGTAGCTATTGAAAAACTCCTAAATAAATTTGGCGTTACAGCTAAACTTTATCAGCCTGCTATCGCTTATCGTGAAACTATCCGTGGCACTAGCAAAGTTGAAGGAAAACATAAAAAACAAAGTGGTGGACATGGTCAATATGGCGATGTTTGGTTAGAATTTAGCCCTGGTGAATTAGGCAGTGGTGTTACTTTCACTGAAACTATTGTAGGTGGTGCTGTTCCTCGTCAATATATTCCTGCTGTAGAAAAAGGTGTTCGTGAAACACTTCAAACAGGTATTTTAGCTGGTTATCCAATGGTTGATATCAAAGTTAATCTCTTTGATGGTTCTTACCATACTGTTGATTCTTCAGAAATGGCTTTCAAAACAGCAGCAGCTCTTGCTATAAAAAAAGGTATTCCTGAAGCAAAACCTGTACTTTTAGAACCATATTATACTTTAAAAATCACAATTCCAGAATATTATATGGGTGATGTAATCAGTGGTATCAATACAAAACGTGGTCGCATCATCAATACTGAAAGCCCATCTCACGATGTCAGCATCATTGAAGCTCAAGTTCCTTTAGCTGAATTATATAAATATGCTACTGATTTACGTTCAGCAACTCAAGGTCGTGGCAGTTACACTATGGAATTTTCACATTATGAAGAAGTTCCTGCTAAAATCAGTGAACAAATAATTGCTGAAAATAATAAATAAAATCTCAAAATAATAAATGAAATGTGAGATAGCCTACATTTTTTGTAGGTCTATCTTGCATTTTTCAGAAAATATATAAAAAAATTAAATTTAAAAATTATACTTGACAATCAACCATAAAAGCTGCATAATATATTACATAAGATACAACTGTGGTATAGGGATTGGGCTTTTTCCCTTTTTTATTTTGCTATTTAAAGAAAACGTTTACCAAAATGGAGGTATAAAAATGTCTAATATTATCGAATTCTTAAAATCTCAAGAAGCTAAAGAAAAACTTATGAGCCTTTACAATCTTGATGAACAAGCTGTAGATACTCAAGTTAAACGTTATCAAAAATTAGCTGATGCTTTTGCTGAAGTTTATCCTGTTGATAATGCATCTTTCTTCAGTTCTTCTGGTCGTATTGAAATCATTGGTAACCATACAGACCATCAACTTGGTCGTATCGTAGCTGCAAGTATCGACATGGATACAATCGCAATTGTTACTCCTAATGCTGACGGCAAAATTCATGTAAAAAGCTTAGAATATGATGAATTCACTATTGATGTTAATGATTTAGCTGTTAAAGAAGATGACTCTCGTACTGTTAAATTAATCAAAGGTATTCTCGAACGTTTCGTTCAAAATGGCAGAAAAATTGGTGGCTTCACTACATTCATGACAACTACAGTATTAAGTGCTGCTGGTGTTAGCTCCTCTGCTTCTTTTGAAATGCTTATCTGCGCAATTTTAAATGACCTCTACAACAATAACGAAATCTCTACTTTAGAATGTGCTAAAGCTGGTCAATGGGCTGAAAATAATAAATGGAATAAAAAATCCGGACTTTTAGACCAATTAGCATGTGCTACTGGTGGTATGATTACTATTGACTTTGCTAACTATGAAAACCCTGAAGTTGTAAAATTAGATAGTAAAGTTATTCAAGATAAATATGACTTTTTCATCACTCCTACAGGCGAAGATCACTCCGCTCTTGATGGCGAATACACTGCTATCACTGTAGAAATGAAAGCTATCTCCCAATTCTTTGGTAAAGAATACTTAAAAGATGTTAGCATGGATGATATCATGGCAAATCTTCCAGCTCTTCGTGAAAAAGCTGGCGACCGTGCAGTTCTTCGTGCTATCCACTTCATTACAGAAACAGAACGTGTTCGCAAATTAGCTGCAGAAGTTAAAGAACATGATTACACTAACTTTGAAAAAGCTGTTACTGATTCTGGTCTTTCTTCTTGGAGATTTTTACAGAACTGTGCAACACCAGACCCTAAACATCAAGGTATTGCACTCTTCCTCGCTATGAACGAAATTTACTTCCAAAATCATAAAGGTGTATGCCGTGTTCATGGTGGCGGTTTTGCTGGTTCTATCCTTTCTGTTATTCCAAAAGAAGAATCTCCTGCATTTAGAGCATTCCTCAAAGATGTTCTTAAAAATGAATATTATGAAATTCATATGCGTGATGCAGGTAGCGTTAAAGTTTTCTAATTTAGCTCTCTCTAATTCTCTTAATATACAATCTCCAAATAGCAGGCAACATATTTTTGTGTTGCCTGCTATTTATTTTATGATTATATTGATATTTAATAGGCAAATCACAGCTTTTTTGATAAAATAAAATACAACTATTTCCTCAAATATATTTCTTATATTTAATAACTAAAAAAGGAGGGATAATTTATGCAAACAGAAAAAACTCCTATAATTTCCAAAGATAAAGATGAGTTAAAAGCTGCACTAGAAGCAATTTTATTTATATCCGGTGAAGCAGTATCTCATTTTCGCTTAGCAAATACTTTAAACATTACAAGCGACGAATTAGATGAACTCATCATGTCCTTACAAGAAGATTTACAAGCTAAACATCGTGGATTAGCATTAGTCAAAATTGCTGGTGGCTATCGATTATGTACAAAAATAAAAATAGCTCCTTATCTTGAAAAATTCACTCAAGTCGTTGATAAAAAGCTTTCTCAACCTATAATGGAAACATTATCTATCATTGCTTTTAAGCAACCTGTTACTAAACAGGAAATCGAAGAAATTCGCGGTGTAAATACAGATAAAATCTTACGTCGTTTACTTGAAAGAGATTTAATTCAAGAAGTTGGCCGTAAAAAGGTCATCGGCAGACCTATATTATATGGTACTACTTCTACATTTTTACAATGTTTCGGCTTAAATGATATAAAAGATTTACCAGAATTGCCAAATATGAGTTATGAAGAACGAGAAAAACTCTACCAAGAAGCAAATTTATTTTCTAATGAAGATTTAAAAACTGATTAAAACAATTAAGGTATTTTATCATGGGACAAAAATTATTCACCAGTGGCGAATTTGCTAAATTTTGCAATACAACAAAAGATACATTATTTCACTATGATGATATTAATTTATTAAAACCTGCCAAAATAGCCCCTAATGGCTACAGATATTATTCAGCTAATCAAGCATTTTTATTTGATATGATTTCTCTATTAAAAGAAGTAGGTCTTAGCTTAGAAGAAATCAAAATATATATGGATAATCGCGACGCTAAAACTTTTTTATCCATGTTAAAAGAAAAGGATAAAAAAATCCATCAAGAAATAGAACGGTTAAAAAGATTGCGTAGCTTATTAAAAAATACAATGAATATCACACTTGATTCTTTCAATGTAGAGATTGATAAAATCACATTTACTCATAAAGAAGAAGAGTATTTTATTGTAACTGAAGGGCCTAAAACCCCTGATGATAAAGCTGTTTTTTCAGCTATTTCTCAACATGTCAATTATTGTAATAAGCATAATTTTTACTATACTTTTTCCTTAGGTGAAATCATTTCTGCTGAACATATTCAAGACAAAACTTTCCAAACTACGTATTTTTGCACGAAAATAAATCGCAAAGTAAACAATAAACAATTATTGATAAAACCTGCTGGATTATATGCCATAAAATATATTCGTGGTTCTTATGATGATTTAATCAAAGCTTATGCTCAATTCGTAGAAGAACTACATAATATGAATTACAATGTCATAGGTGCTTTATATGAAGAAGATATGCTCAATTATCTTTCTGAAACAGATTTCAACTATTATTTAATGAGAATAGAAGCTCGTATCCTTTAACAAAAAAGCTATTAATAGATATTACTATTAATAGCTTTTACTTTTTTTTAACTATTTTCTGCCCTGTAGATAAGATGATACTTATTTTCTTTAAGCTCTACAATTTGTTCGACTTCATCTTGATGAATTTTCTGTTCATCAATCAATTCACCTTCACATAAGACACAAGTCCCACAACTACTGCTCAAATCTCGTGGCACAGGCATAATTTTAGCTTTTATATTCATTTGTTCGCATAATTTTTTAAAGCGAATAGCACCAAAATGTGCATAAAAAGTTACTATATATTTCATTGTATTTTATATTTAACTTTTACTTTGTAAAAGTCAAAGTATATTCTCCATTTTGTTCAGTAATATTGACATTATAGCCTTGCTTTTTACCATAATTGCTCACGTTTTCTTTAGCTGTAGGGCTATCTACTACCATTTGATATTTATTTTCTTTGCTCATCATTGCTTTGCTAAGCATAATCACAGGTTCTGGACAAGAAAGTCCTCTTGCATCTAAAATTTCCATAAATCTAAAACTCCCTCATTATTTTGATTTAATACTAAATGTGTTAAAATATGCTATGAATATCGTTACAACTAGACCGATAACTACTGCAATCTGACCATTTACTGTTGGACCATTGCCACTAGAAGCCAAACCAAAATTATGGGCAAAAGCTGCTCCGATAATTAAACCTAAAACAGTGATAGCACTATCAGAATTGCCTTCACCTGCTAAGACTAATTGACGCAATGGACAACCGCCAAGTAATACACAGCCAAAACCAGCTAATAACATACCTAAGAAATTCCAAATTCCATCTGTATGAGCTATTGGTTGTTTATCAAAACCTAAATTAAAATATGATACATCTGTGATATTTGTAAGTATTAAATTGCAAATAAACGCACTCACTAAAATAGCAATAAAACCTAATAATAATCTTGATTGACCAAATAAAATTATATCTCTTATGCCACCAACCATACATAAACGCGTACGTTGAGCCAACATACCTACAATAATACCTGCAACTAAACTAATAGCTAAAGCTGCATGTTTGCCACCTGGAGCTGAAGCACTTTCCGTAAAATGAATAAATACTGGTGCTGTAAGTAAAAATACTAATAAAACTACAGCGATAATTGGTAAAATACTACCTTCTAATTTAGGCAATTTATATGTTCTTTTTAAACTATATCCTTTATTTAAGAAAAATACTCCTGCCATAATGCCAGCGATAAACCCTACTAAGCCAAAAATAGCATTTAAATCTCCACCTGCTAAACGCAATATCATTCTAAAAGGACAACCTAAGAACATCAAACAGCCAATCATCACGAAAAATGCCAATATAAAACGTGTTAATGGAGAACTGCCACCTTTAGCATTAAATTCATTTTTGACTATAGCAATTATAAAACTACCTAAAATCAAACCGATAATCTCTGGTCGAATGTATTGAACTGTTGCTGTGGAATGTAAACCTAAACCACCTGCTGTATCACGTAAAAAACAAGCAATACAAAAGCCCATATTCATAGGATTACCAAAATAAACTAAACAAGATGCTATAATACCTATAATTCCCCCTGAAAGTATAATCATCATACTTTCATTCTTTTGCATAATATATGCCTCCTTTTCTATGTATATGCACAATGCGTTTATCATAGCATCTAAACTTAAGCTATGTCTAATTTAATTTATTAATATTTTTCATCTATTTATCAAAAATCATAATAAATGAGGTTTTTATCATGCACAAAATTTATCTAGATAATGCTAGTACATCATTTCCCAAACCACCTTCAGTAGCTAAAGAAGTCTATAATTTTCTTGCTCATAATGCAGTGAATATCAATAGAGGTTCTTATAATAATGCTTATTCTGTTGAAGAAATAGTTTTTGAAACAAGAGAATTATTAAAAGATTTATTTCATGCTACAGATAGTAAAAATGTAGTCTTCACTAAAAATATAACAGAAAGTTTAAATATATTATTAAAAGGCTTTTTAAAACCAAATAATCATGTAATAATTTCTTCTATGGAACATAATGCTATTATGCGACCTTTGACTCAATTAACTAAACAAAATATCAGTTATACTCAAGTCCCTTGCCATATAGATGGAACATTTCCTTTAGCAAAATTATCTGATTGTCTACAAGAAAACACTAAGCTTATCATTGTAACTCATGCTAGTAATGTATGTGGAACCATCTTACCCATTGAGCAAATTGGTGAATTTTGCATCAAACATAATTTAAAATTCATGGTAGATTGCGCTCAAACTGCTGGTATTTTGCCCATTGATATGCAAAAAATGCATATTGATGCTCTAGCTTTCACAGGTCATAAAGGTTTATTAGGTCCCCAAGGAATAGGTGGCTTTATTCTATCCGAAGATATAATTAAACAAATTGAACCGTTAATCAGTGGTGGCACAGGTAGTATCAGTCATACAGAAGAAATACCCCAATTTATGCCCGATAGATTTGAAGCTGGTACTTTAAATCTTCCTGGTATTATTGGACTACATGCGAGCTTACAATGGTTAAAAAAAATTACTATCGCCAAAATCCATGAACATGAAAATATGTTGACAAATTATTTTTTGCAACAGATACAACAATTAGACCCTGATGAAAAATATATTCGTCTTATTGGCAAAAAAGATACCCTTATGCGTACAGGTGTAGTTTCTATCCAAGTCTTAAATCATGAATTATCACAAATTGCTTATGATTTAGATGATAAATTTCAAATTATGACTAGAGTAGGTCTTCACTGTGCCCCACAAGCACATAAAACTTTAGGTACTTTTCCTACAGGCACAATCCGTTTCTCCTTTGGTTATTTCAATACATTAAAAGAGATAGATTTAACTATAGAAGCCTTAACTAAACTCATTTTAAATAAAGATATACAAAATATATAGGATATTAATTATGGAATTTAGACAATTAGAATCTTTTTGTGCTGTTGTTCGCTATCAAAGTTTTACTAAAGCTGCGGAAAAATTATATATTTCTCAACCTACAATCAGCACTCATATTCGTATGCTTGAACAAGAATTTAATTCACGTTTAATCATTCGCACTACTAAAAATATTGAAATCACGCCACATGGAAAAGAATTATTTGCATGTGCTCAAAAAATCTTCACATTAAAAAATGATTTAATTCAAAAATGGTCTGAAGAAAATAAAAAAATCATTCGTATCGGTGCTTCTACCATTCCTGCCGATTATATATTACCTGAAGTATTACCGTTATTTTGTCAAAAATATCCCGATATCCAATTGCATATTCATCAAAATGACAGTGGTAATATCTTACAATCTATTTTAAATGGCAAATTCACCATTGGCATGGTAGGCATGAAATCCTTTGAAAAAGAGCTTGATTTTGTTCCTTTTTTTCATGATGAAATCGTGATGATTACTCCTAAACAAGAAAAATTTTTACATTTTTCCCAAAAAGCATTTAATCAAGATGATTTAATCTCTTTATTAAAAAAAGAAACTATTATTTTGCGTGAACAAGGTAGTGGCAGTAAAAAACGTTTAGAAAGTTATTTTGAGCAAATCAATCTATCCGAAAAATCCTTAAATATCATAGCTAGATTAAATGACCAAGAGTCCATCAAAAAATTAGTAGCTAGTGGACTTGGCATCTCGTTTATTTCTGCTAAAGCGATCACTGATGCAGATAATTTGCTCACTATAAAATTACCTGAAAATAGCTTAACTCGCAGTTTATATTTTGCTTATCATAAAGACTATATCTTAAAAGAACATATCTTATCTTTTATAAAATTTGTACAAAATTTCTATGCAAAAAAATAAAATAAACGATATAATACTATACAAGATTAAATATAGAGAGGGTTAGTATATTGAAAATAAAAATATTGACAAATATGGCAATGCTTGTAGCTTTGTCTTTGATTTTAGTAATGTTGATTAATTTCCCGATTTTGCCTGCTGTTCCATTTATGAAATATGACCCTGCTGATATTCCTATTCTCATTGGCAGTTTTCTCTTTGGCCCTATGGGTGGTGTAATCCTGACAGCAATTGTTTCTATTTTACAAGGTTTATTCATCAGTGGTGATGGTGGTCCAATCGGTATCGTCATGCATTTTTTAGCTACAGGTACTTTTGCTTTTATTGCCGGATTTATTTATCAACGTACAAAAACAAAACGTTCTGCTGTTGTCGGTTTAATCTGCGGAACTTTAAGTATGACTTGTGTTATGGTCATTTGTAATTTACTATTAACACCTATTTTCTTAGGTGCACCTATGGAAAAAGTTATTGAACTACTTTTACCTGCCATCATACCTTTTAATTTGATTAAAGCAAGTATAAATGCTTTAATAACTTATTTCATTTATAAACCTATATCAAATTTTGTACATCGCAATATTTAAAAGGAGCTTTAAATTTGACTGTAATTACTACTATTCGCAAAGTAACAATTGATTTAGAAAATAAAGCTAAACAAATTGCTAAAGATTTATCCATTCCCTATGTTACAAGAAATAATCTTGGCATTGATAAAATAAAACAACAAGAGAATGCAGATACTGTAATCGTTGTAAAAAAAGATAAATTAGTCTTAGATTTACCTACAGGCGAAATGTTCTTTCATCCTAATATGGCTCAAGTTCGCATGAAACGTTTACGTTGTGGTGATATTGATAATATGCTTGAAGCTATGGGCGGACGAGAATTTTTACAAAATAAAACCATCTTAGATTGCACTTTAGGTTTTGCCTCTGATGCAATTATCAGCTCTTATGGCGTAGGCCCTAAAGGCAAAGTCATCGGTCTTGAAGTAAATCCTTTAATCGCTCTAATCGTCAAAGATGGACTAAAGACTTATCTACCTACTAATTACGATTTAAAATCTGCTATGGATAATATCACTGTTATCAATCAAGATTATTTAAGTTTTCTTAAAGAACAAGCAGATAATAGTTTTGATGTCATCTATTTTGACCCTATGTTTCGCCATGCACTCACAGACAGTAAAAGTCTAAATCCACTTCGCCAATTAGCGGATATGAGAGCTGTTAGCCACGAAGCATTAAATGAAGCTAAACGCGTTGCTAAATATCGCATAGTCTTCAAAGAAAATAGTCGCAGTCTTGAATTTTCTCGCCTTGGTTTTACTAAAATCTGTGGTGGTAAATACGCTCCTATTCATTATGGAGTAATTGATTTAAACTAAAAATATAAAAGACCTAAGCTTATATGGATTTTCCCATATATCTTAGGTCTTTTTTCTATTCTTTAAACAGTTCTAATTGTTTTATCTCTTTAAAATGATATTGACGATATTTTCGTTCTGATAAAGCCCTGCTCAATCTTTTACTATCATAAATTCTAATATATTTCTGAGCAAAAATATTTGGCAATGCCACACCTACAGCTATTGCTAAAATTATCAAAGTAGCATTTACACCACTTTGAAACGCTTGTAAAAAATTGCTTACATCTAAAGTATCAATATCAATTATATTAAATAACAAACGATACATCAAAATACCCGGCATCAACGGAATAACTGACGGTATCGTAAGCACATGGCTAGGCACATGAAACCAATGCACAGCCCTCAAAGCAATAATACTTACCACCATTGCTCCTAGCAATGTTCCAATCGGCAAACCAACACCTAAAAAATCCATAGATAAAGTGCGTACACAGACAGAAATCACTCCACCTAGACCGACTACCCATAATAAACGTGGCGGAACATTAAACATGGTAGAAAAACCAGCAGCTGCTATAAAAGCTGATATTACATAAACAATATATGCTTGATGATTTACTGTCGATAAATGCGTAAAATCTTCTACACTAAATAATTTTATGGCAAAAATTATACCAAAAGTCATACTACCGACCATCAGCAGAGTATTCATAGCTCTTGTTATGCCAGCTGTAATATAACAATCGAGCATATCTTCTAAAGCATTGACCATAGGCACACCTGGAACGATAAAAATAGCACATGCCAACATAGTGTACCATGAAGTATCTGTAAATGGCAAAAAATGCGTAAAATATGCTATTACTGTAGCTGTAAATGAAGATAATACAATTGCCATGTAAGGATTTATACCAATTTTTAAACATTGGCTGCGCACAAAAAAGCCAATAAATGCTGCTAGTGCAGTATATAATGATGCCATGATATCACAGCCAAACATTTTACCTACACCACCACAAGCCAGCGCTGCTCCAAGATTAATAATAAAAGTCGCGTATTTGCTTTTCTTACTTTCTACTTTCTTCAATTCAGCTTCAAATTGCTCAATAGTATAATCTCTTTCGATTGCCTCCCATGTCATTTTACTAACTTCTAAAATCACATTCATATCAACATTATGCTGATAACATTTTTGCAATTTCGTCATATGATAATTGCCAACGCTCACACTGACCATCAAAGTAGTATACGTAACATGAATATGCAATTGGTCGCCAAAAATCCCCGCATAAGCAGCTGTTCGTTGCATAGTTCGCACAATCCTGCTCGTATCTGCTGAATTTTCCATCATCAAACGACCTACATGCAAAATCAAATGAACTTTTCTTGTCAGTTCTAAATAATTTTCATCTATATTATATGGTATGCTTTTAGAAATTGGTACGTTCTTCATCAGTATAAATGCCCTTCTTAATCATAAAATAAATATCCTATTCTATTATAATATCAATCTAAGATAATAGTACATACAAAATTATATTTATTTCAAATATCACTCAAATCAACATAAGACCTCAAGAAATTGCAAGGATTTTATTTAAATTCAGCGAATTATATACTAAACGATATTGTTTATTTTAAATTTAGAAAAGAGGGATTATATGCAAATCTACATTCAAGTAAAACAACTCGGCAAACGCAAAGCTAGTATTGAAGCACAAAAATTTATAATTGAAGACTCCCTTTTTACTGTACACGATTTACTTTATGACATCGTAACTAAACAAGTAGACAAATTCAATCATCGTGCTATTAGCAATATAGATGGTGAACCTACCTTATTAAATTATTTATCGTTAACTCAAATAGAAAATCAATCGCCTTCTGGAAAAATATCCTTTAATCTAGATTATCGCCAACAAAAACAAGATATTCAATCGGCTTTTGATAATGTTATTATGGCTTTTAATGATGGATTATTCCGTATATTTTTAAACGATAACGAACTATCTTCCCTAGAAGAAAAAATCAAATTACAAGAAAATGACAAATTAACTTTTATCCGCTTAACCATGTTATCAGGAAGAATTTGGTAAGTTTTTCCATAAAATCAGAAAGGATTTTTATTATGTGTTTAGATAGATGGTTCAATAATAATAAAGAATTTAAAAATAAAATAATAGCTGAACTTGCAAAATTAAAAAATAAACTTTCTACAACGCAACAAAAAATTTATGATATTTATTTAACTGAATTACAAGTAAAAACTAGATATAATTATTATTACGCTTCTTTTTCCTTAGAAGAAAGGCTCTCTAATCACCCTTTATATCTACATTGGCAAAAAATTTTACCTGAAGTATTAACAAAGCCTATATCTTCTTATTTTTCTGATGATGAAAAAATTGTATTGCAGACCATCTTAGGCAAAGACAAAGCAAATTTATTTTTCTTAGCCCTAGATAATTTAATGGATTACCCTTATCAAACTAACTGGTATAGACGCACACTACGTTCTCACCAATCACATCTATATTTAAGTCGCATGTTCGATGTATTAAATGAATTTTTAATCTATCGCAATACTCAATTAACGCCTCTAGAAAAATTAAAACTATCTTGTAAACCTATCAATGAAAATAATTTACCACTACAAGATTATATTTATTTACAAAGTTTTGGTATTTATGTTCTAGCCGCTGAAATCGACAACAACAATACACAAACAATTAAATTAATTGAAGATATCATCTTAGGTGATAATCAAGTTGCTTTTCTTTCTTATGGTTTAATCAATTCCATAGTAAAAAGTCATAATCAGCATCTGCATAAATTATTAGGTGATTTACTCTTAGCTGGACGATTGCAAGAAGGATTGCGCCAATCTATCACTGAAAATATGGATAATGGCACAGTAGAAGCTTTTTTAACCCTATTAAAAGTAATCGAAGAAAATAATTTAATTCGCTATGCATCTGTAAAAAGAGCTATAGCCACATGGACAAGTCTAATTGATATTGATAATGCTGATAAAATCACTAAAAAAGAAATATCTTCTTTCTCTAAATTTCTAACGAATGAACAGCTCCGCCATCAATCACTCAATAGCCAAAATCCTGTGGAAATCTATTTAGCTCTATGGTCATATGCTTTTTATAACGTAGAATCAACTATACCATTTATCCTTGATTTATTTAAAAATGGTCAAAAACATCAAAAACTAGTCGCTGGTTATTTCTTAAATGTAATCAATGATAATCAAATAATTTTTAAATTGCGTTATGAATTAGTTACCCAATACAATTTAACAGAAGATAATCTCTCCTTAATAGCTATATTATTCCGTCTAAAATTAAAAGATACAGCTTATAAAAATTTCCTTGAGCATAATTTCAGCTCCACACAGCTAACAGATTATTATTATAAATTAAAAGCTTTATCGCAAAATTTGCCTAAAGAAAAAATTTTCTCACCTTGCGTTTTCCCATGGCATACTGAAATTCTAAACTTAAGTGATGTTTTGATTGAAATGGCAGATATTAGTTATTATCTAGCTTCTGATGAATTATTAGATGATTTTTGCAGTGAAATTTCTCGACTTGATACTTTTTGGCGCGATAATTATTTGAAAAAATTATATACTACTCCTAAAACGCTAACTCAACGTCAATTAGTATTTTGCCTATTGGCTGATAGAAGTGAAGCCACACGCAAAGAAAGCTATAACATCATCAATAAACTCGCCATTTCTAAAGATGAATATGACCTTCTCATATCCATGCTCAAATATAAATACAGTGATTTACGTCAAAATATCATTCGACTCTTATTAAAACAGCCTGAAAAACAATTACTTGATACCTTAAAAATTCTATTGAGCGATAAAAAAGGCTCTATTCGCCTTGCTGGTTTAGATATATTATTGCAATTGCAAAAAAATCCTCATAATCAAACCCTATTTAATACTGCCAAATCATATCTTTGTACACTTACTAATCCTACAACTAATGAACAAATCTTAATTTCGCAAATAAATGATAGCTATGATAATGACCCTACTATTAAAGAATTATCTTACGATACTACATTAAAAACTCAACTTGCACTATCTGAAGTAAACAATTCTTTAAAAATAACAGATATTTATCCGCTTTCACTTCAAGAATTATTTCAAATAGTAGATGATTTATCTAATTTTTACGAAAAACATAAAATGCTTTCGTATAATCCTTTGTATGGCAGTGAAATCCTTTTAGATAATGATTTTAGACGCATTTCTTGGGAAGAAAAATTTAATTTATATAAATATCCTTATCCTAATCTTTGGCAAGATTTTTATGCTCAATATATCAAAACACCCGCTAAACTTTATCAATTATATTTATTTATATCATTGAATTATTTCGATATAAATTCACCATTTAAAGATGTAATATCTAATACATTCAATGACAATTCAATTTGTCTAAAATCCAAATATATACAAACTAAATTAAATAATTATTCCCGTATAGAAAGTTTAGCCACTATCATTGAAAATCTCTATGAATATTATGTTCCTCAAAAATACTGTTTTGAAGTTGCTAAATTCTGGGCTTTACGTCATTTAGAAAAATTTGATTTTAATAAAGTCATAGCTAAACAAAATAAAATGACTATTTCTTTCTTAACGCAATATCATTATGGTAGTAAATCTGTTGGTTGTACTTTCATTCTTATGCCACTTTTAAATAACTATAATGATGATATTAGTTTCAAAGAAAGCTTTATTTTACTGTATAATCTCTACACTAAATACAAATATGAAATTTATTTGCCTATATATAATTTCCTTCGTGCTAAACAAATGAATTTAATCGCTGAAGATGAACTTTATATCGATATTTTCCAACGTTCATCAGAACAATTATCTTCAAAACTCAATCAATTATCTTCTTTATTTGAAGAAAATTTTTCGACTTTAGCTTTTAGTGATTTTTCTGCTGAAAAACCAACAATAAAACAAGATTTACTACTTTATAGCCAAAATTTTGCCGATATCATCATATCTCAAATTTTATCCATTGAATTAAAACGCGGTGATTTGCCTACTAAATACACTAAATTAATAAATAATATCAAACAAATAAAAGGCATTCATTATTTTGTTGATATTTTAACAGCATTAGGCAAAAGTAAATTAAAAAATATTTCTTATCTTTGGTCTGAAGTAACTAATAAAGATAGCATCTTTTCTTATCTATTAAGTATTTGCAAACCTAAAAAAGATGAAACAGCTAAAGATTTAAAAGCGTATCTAAAAGATAAATCTATCTCTAATATTCGTTTAATCGAAGCTTGTATGTTCTCTCCTTCATGGATACCATTAGTAGATAAAATTTTAAAATGGAAAGGATTTGTCAGCGGTTGCTATTATTTCTTAGCACATATGCGTTATGCCGATAAAAAGTTAGCTGCTACCTTCGCTAAATACACGCCTATTTCCATTGAAGATTTACGTGATGGAGCTTTTGATTTGGATTGGTTTAAATCATGCTATAAACAATTAGGTAAAGAACGTTTTGCTATTTTATATGATGCTGCTAAATATATCTCTGAAGGAAATGCTCATACACGTGCTAGAAAATACGCTGACGCTACTAATGGTTTATTCTCCGCTGATGAAGTCAAAGCACAAATAATTGAAAAACGCAATAAAGATTTATTGATGGCTTACGGATTAATCCCACTTTCTAAGAGCGGTAAAATCACTAAGACTGCACAAAAAGAAATGCTCAAACGTTATATATTCATTCAGCAATTCCACAAAGAAAGTAAAAAATTTGGCTCACAAAAACAATCTAGTGAAAACTTAGCTTGTAAAATTGCTCTAAATAATTTAGCAAGAAATGCTCATTTTTCTGATACTTTCCGCTTTATTTTAAATATGGAAACACAATTAATCAAAAATCAACAACAATATTTTAAGCCTAAAGAGCTAGAAAATGTTTCTATTTATTTACAAGTAGATGAATATGGTAAAACTTCTATTATTTGTCAAAAACAAAATAAACAATTAAAATCTGTACCTAGTAAAATCAAAAAAGAACCATATTATCTTGCTTTAAAACAAGCCAAAAATGAATTTATTGACCAATATCGCCGTTCAAAAATTATGTTTGAACAAGCTATGGAAAATTCCACTTTATTTTTGGCAGATGAAATCACTTTGCTCAATCAAAATCCTATATTAAAACCATTGCTTCAAAATCTAGTATTTATTCATGATAATGATATAGGCTATCTCCAAAATAATAGCTTAATCTCACCTACAAAAGACATCATCAAATTAAATGCTGATGATAAAATTCGTATCGCTCACCCTATAGATTTATATAAAAGCAATCTATGGCATATATATCAGCAAGATTTATTTACACGTCAAATTAAACAGCCATTCAAACAAATTTTCCGTGAATTATATTTAAAAATAGATGATGAGTTAAATTCTGCTCAATCTCATCGCTATGATGGTTATCAAATCCAACCACAAAAAACGCAAGCTATTTTAAAAACTCGCAATTGGATTGCTAGCTATTATGAAGGTCTACAAAAAGTATATTATCAAGAAAATATTATTGCTACTATTTACGCTGGTGTTGATTGGTTTACTCCTGCCGATATTGAAGCTCCTATACTTGAATATGTGGCATTTTATGATCGCAAAACTTTCAAAGATATTTTAATTAAAGATATTCCTGATATTATTTTCTCTGAAGTTATGCGTGATGTAGATTTAGCTATCAGCATTGCTCATGTAGGTGGCGTAGACCCTGAAACAAGTCATTCTACAATACAGATGCGCAAAGCTATCTTAGAATTTACTTTACCACTCTTTAAATTAAATAATGTTTCCTTAAATGATAATTTTGCTATCATCAAAGGAAATTTAGCTGATTATTCCATTCATTTAGGTAGCGGTCTTGTTCATCAAATGGCAGGAGCTGAAATCGCTATTTCTGTTGTTCCTTCCCAACATCGTGGTCGCCTATTTTTACCATTTGTTGATGAGGACCCTAAAACAGCCGAAATCATCACCAAAGTATTGCTCTTTGCCAAAGACAATGACATCAAAGACCCATTTATTTTAAATCAAATAAAAGTAGTTAAATAAAACGAAAAAACTGTACTAAAATCATGAATTGTTTAGTACAGTTTTTTCTATTTTATCTATGCTCTTTTTGATTTAGTTCTTACCAAAAACATCAATTTATCTTCTTTTAACTTATTAATATAATTGCGGAAAAAGATATTAGGAATTGCCACACCAACAGCTATTGCTAATAATATCAAAGTTGTATTAACACCATTATTTAAAACATGATGATAATTCATATTATCCACATTTTCTAAATTAATAATGCTAAATAACAGACGATACATAAAAACACCTGGAATTAAAGGAATTACAGACGGAATAGTCAATACATGACTAGGTGCATGTACTATATGCACGGCTTTTAAAGATAATAAACTGACTATAACAGCACCTACAAGCGAAGCCGTTGCTTGTGAACAATTATATTCTATCATCAAAAAATTGCGTATTCCTACCGAAATTATCGCTCCACATGCTACTACTATTAATAATCTCGGTGGCATATTAAAAATAGTTGCAAAACCTATTGCGGCTACTGAGGCTGCAACAGCACAGACTAAAAAGGAGTTAGAAGAAATGCTCAAGCTTGTAAAATCTTGAACTACACATAATTTTATGGCAAAAGCTATGCCAAAAGTCATACTTCCTATCATCAATAAAGTATTTATCGCTCTTGTCATTCCTGCTGTAATATAATTATCTACCAAATCATCTATTGCATTAATCAAAGGAATTCCTGGCACGATAAATAAACTACAAGCAATGAGCGGATGCCAAGGCGTATTAGTTGGCATAAAATGTATAAAGTATGCACAAATAGTGGCTATAAAAGCAGAAATAGATATTGAAGCATATGGATTGAACTTTAATAAATTGCATTTCATTCTCGTCCAATAACCTATCATTGCACAAATAGAAGTGTAAATAAATGCAAAAAAATCACCACCAAATAATAGGCTAAAGCCACCACAAGCCAGCCCTGCACTAATCATCACTAAAGGCTTTTTATAATATCTTTTACGCAAGCAAATAAATCTCAGTTCTTTTTCAAATTCATATAAAGAATAATCTTGCTCAATAGCTCGCCAGGATAATTTACTAATTCCAGAAATTGCTGTCATATCTACTCCATGTCTATAACATTTTTGGAAATTAGTAATAGATTTGTCCCCTGTATTGATATTTACCATTATTGTCGTAAAAGTAATATGAATTTGTAATCTTCGCTCTGGTATTTTCATAAATACGCCCACGCGTTTCATATTGCGTACAATACGATTTGTATCAGCTCCACTTTCCATTAAAACTTTGCCCACACGCAAAATCAATTGTATTTTTCGTTCAATCTCCTTATCTTCTTTCAAATTTTTTAAATTATTATGTTCTAAATAATCATTCATCTTCCCTAACCTCTATAACTCTATTATTCAATTTTTTATTACCAAATAGCATAAATATGATGATTTTATAATTATATCTCTTTCATCATCTGCTATATTTATATTATTATGCAAAGTAATATTAAATTCAAATACAGCTTTGTTATTCAATCTATAATTAAAATGCATTGATAAAATTAAACAAAGAGCTATTGACTATGGTGTTATACCATAGTTTATACTTGAAATAAGAAGTAATATATTTCTATTTTAAGAAAGGATTTGTTATTATGGTTACGAAGAAATATTGCTGGTTAATGTTATTGCTAGCAATTATTTTGGAAATAACAGGTACAGCTTTAATGAAATTTTTTGCCATAAAAGGTGGTATGGAAGGTTATATCTTAATGCTTTTATTTATATTTTGTTCCTATTTTGCATTAAGTAAAGCCATTGTAAAAATTCCCATCAGTACTGCTTATGCTATTTGGGAAGGTATAGGTTTAATCGGCACAGCTACTGTGGCTTATTTTATTTTTAATGAAGACTTATCTTTATTAAAAGTTTTAGCTTTTATGGTAATCTTAAGTGGTTTAATCATGATAAAAAAAGGAACTTATACTGTTTCAAATAAATAATGGAGTTGAATATTATGTCAGATGGTACGATTGGTACTTTATTGATTATTGGTTCTGTATTTTTCGATGTATTCGCTAATATTTGTCTAAAAAAATCTCAAGGATTTAAATATAAATTATATGGATTTTTGGCAATCAGTTTAGTTGGATTTGCCTTTTTATGTTTAGCTTACGCTATTAGCATCATGGATTTAAGCATTGCTTATGCCTTATTTGGTGCTTGTGGTTTACTTTTAACTACAATTATTGATAAATTATTTTTCGGTCTACGCATCAAGCCTTTGGGAATTATTGGCTTAATGACGATGATTACTGGTATTGTTTTAATAAAAATGATTTAAAATAAAACAACTGCTGAGAATAAATTTTTCAGCAGTTATTTTATTTCTATTGACACAAATTCTATATAGTGATATTCTAAAAAAGAACTGAATATAGTTCAAAGAATCAGGTGTCCATTTGGACTTAATAGGGAATTCAGTACGTAATTTATTATTAAGCTGAAACGGTCCCGCCACTGTATGAGGGAACTTATCCAAATTTATGTCACTGGGAAACTGGGAAGGCTTGGATATAGTAATGAACTCGAGTCAGGAGAACTGCCTGATTAACAATCACCGTGTGCAATTAATTTATTTTAATTGCCATACCTGCGAGCGATGGGGAGGAGATTAGACAGTAAATTTTAGAATTTACTCAATGTGTCTATTCACCTCTTTTCAAAGCGAAAAGGGGTTTTTTATTTATCGGTTTTACTTTATGTCTTCAGCAAACATAAAGTAATCATTGCTCAAAATTCCAAACTAATCATTATATTGTTGTATTATTATGCTTATAGCATGCTTAAGTATTATCCTAAGCATGCTATTTTTTTCTTATAATTTAATTTTAAAGATAGCTTTTTTTATAGTTTGACTTTGTTGACAGATAATAGCAGTACGATGAGCATCTTCTGGATAACAAATTAGAAAATCACCTTTGTTAATTAAGTTAACAGTAGCTTTTTCTTCACCTATTAATTCCATAAAATCGCGATTTTCATCAAATGATTTTATTTGCATATCATCACAAAAGCTCACATCAATACTTTCTTTGCCTTCAATAATCATATGCACATCAATATATTTTTTATGTGCTTCCCAAAAACGTTCTTCACGTTTTACTGTAGCATAGTTTTCGATATTAACAAAAAACTCATCGCCATTTATTTTATAACTACCTTTTTCATATGTAGTTAAATCATGCTCTTTTGCATAAGTAAAACAAGCTTTAATTTTTTCTGTCAAAAAATCATACTTATCTGCGTATTTAAGATTGCCAAAAATCATGTTTATAACCTCTTTTCTCAGTTTATTAAAATAATTATATCATGATATTGAAAAAATATTCTTCTCCATTTATCATTAAATCTAAATATTAATATTATAAGTGAGATGATTTTATGGTACACATACCAAAATTAAATACATTACAAACTGAAAATAAAATTCCATTTAAAGTAGAAGCACCTTTTGAACCTACAGGCGACCAACCTCAAGCGATTGAAGCTTTAGCTCAAGGTATTCAAAATGGTCAAACATCGCAAGTTTTATTAGGTGCTACAGGTACAGGAAAGACTTTTACTATCGCTAAATTAATTGAAAAAGTCCAAAAACCTACACTCGTTATCGCTCATAATAAAACGTTAGCCGCACAATTAGCTAGTGAGTTTAAAGAATTTTTTCCGCATAACGCTGTAGAATATTTTGTCAGCTACTATGATTACTACCAACCAGAAGCTTATATTGCCCAAACAGATACTTATATCGAAAAAGATTCTTCCATCAATGATGAAATTGATAAGCTTCGCCATTCTGCAACTTGTTCTTTATTTGAACGTCGTGATGTTATCATTGTTGCTAGCGTATCTTGTATCTATGGCTTAGGTTCACCAGAAGATTATTATGATTTAGTCTTATCTGTACGCGAAGGTCAAGAATATCCTCGTGATGATATCTTGCGAAAATTAGTTTCTATCCAATATGAACGCAATGATATAAATTTTGACCGTGGTAAATTCCGCGTTCGTGGCGATGTCATTGAAATTTTTCCTGCTGGTTATAGTGATAGAGCTATCCGCATTGAACTTTTTGGAGATGAAGTCGACCGCATTTTAGAAGTAGATACTCTAACTGGTGAAGTCTATGGTCAACGCAAACATATTTTAATTTATCCTGCTTCTCACTATGTAACTTCTAAAGAACATATGAAAGAAGCTATCGACTCCATACAAGAAGAACTTCAACAGCAATTAAAAATCCTTGAAGATGATAATAAACTCTTAGAAGCTCAACGTTTGAAACAACGCACAAATTATGATTTAGAAACTATGGAAGAGATGGGATATTGCTCTGGCATCGAAAATTATTCACGCCATTTAACAGGCAGAAAAGCCGGCGAAGCTCCGTATACACTTCTTGATTATTTCCCTGATGATTTTTTAATCGTCATTGATGAATCTCATGTTACTATACCACAGATAAAAGCCATGTATGCAGGCGACCGCTCACGCAAAGAATCACTTGTTGCTAATGGTTTTCGCCTGCCTTCTGCCTTTGATAATCGCCCTTTACGCTTTGAAGAATTTCTCGATCATATCAATCAGATAATCTATGTTTCTGCTACACCAGCACCATTTGAATTAGCACAAGCAAATCAAGTAGTAGAACAAATAATCCGCCCAACAGGTTTATTAGATCCGGAAATAGAAATTCGCCCACTTGAAGGGCAAATGGACGATTTACTTGGAGAAATAAAAATCCGCACTAAGAAAAATGAACGTGTACTCATCACTACTTTGACTAAAAAAATGGCTGAAAATCTCACTGATTATTTAAAAGAAATGGGTATCAAAGTCCGTTATCTTCATTCTGATATTGCCACTATTGAAAGAGCGGAAATCATTCGCGATTTGCGTTTAGGAAAATTTGATGTACTCGTAGGGATTAACTTATTACGTGAAGGCTTGGATATGCCAGAAGTTTCTTTAGTAGCTATTTTAGATGCTGATAAAGAAGGCTTCTTGCGTTCAGAGACATCTCTCATTCAGACAATCGGCCGTGCTGCTAGAAATGCTCATGGTAAAGTAATCATGTACGCCGACCGCATCACCGATTCTATGCAAAAAGCCATTGATGAAACTATGCGTCGTCGAGAAGTCCAAGATAAATACAATCAAGAACATCATATAACACCAAAGACAATTCAAAAGAAAATAAAAAATCTCATTGAAACTACTATGGTTGCAGAAGAAAAAGCAAGTTATGATGCTGAAAAACCAAAGAAAAAACTGAAAATGACTGCTAAAGAAAAGAAAAAATTAATTCTTTCTTTAACTAAAGAAATGCAAGAAGCTTCTCGCAACTTAGAATTTGAACGAGCTGCTCAAATTCGCGATATCATCTTTGAATTAAACGAAAAAAAATAATTTATTTATAAAAAAGCACTATAGCATGAAAACTATAGTGCTTTTACTTATTCATCATAAAGATGACAACGTACATATCTATTATTTATCATTTTCATTTCAGGTAATTTTTGTCTACAAATTTCTTTAGCTTTTGGGCAACGCGTATTGAATGGACAACCTTTTGGCGGATTTAATGGACTTGGCAATTCACCTTGCAAGATAATTCGCTGTTTATGTTTTTCTTTTTGTGGATCTGGCAATGGAATTGAAGATAACAAAGCTTTTGTATATGGGTGTAGTGGATTTGTATATAAAGCTTCTGTATCAGCAAGTTCTACAATTTGCCCTAGATACATAACTGCTACTTTTTGGCTGATATAACGTACCATAGCTAAATCATGAGCGATAAATAAATATGTCAGACCTAATTCATGTTGTAATTTTTCTAGTAAGTTCACGACTTGTGCTTGAATAGATACATCAAGTGCCGAAATCGGTTCATCGCAGATAATCAATTTAGGTTCACAAGCAAGTGCTCTAGCTATACCGATACGCTGTCTTTGTCCACCACTGAATTCATGAGGAAAACGGTTTGCCTGCTCTTTACTCAATCCCACTAATTCCAATAATTCATAGATACGCTCTTGTCTTTGTTTTTTATCTGTATATAAATTATGCACAAGCAAAGGCTCTTCAATGATATCTGCCACTGTCATTCTTGGATTTAATGAAGCATATGGGTCTTGAAATATCATTTGAATATCCTTTGTCATCTCTTTATTTTGTGAAACATCTTTGCCTGCAAATATGATTTTACCTTTTGTCGGTTTATATAATCCGATAATAGTCCTGCCTGTAGTCGATTTTCCACAGCCTGACTCACCTACAAGACCTAATGTTTTTCCTTCTTCTATAGAAAAACTGACATCATTTACTGCTTTTAAAATTTGTTTTGGTCTTCCCCAAAAAGAACGCTTCACTACAAAATCTTTATGTAGATTTTTGACTTCTAATAAATTCATCAAAATTCCTCCCTATTCTCTTTGGGTGCAAATTCATGCTCCAACCAACATTTTACATAATGATCTTTATTTAATTGTGTCTTTTCTGGCATCAACTGCATACAGATTTTCATTGCTTTTGTACAGCGTTTGACAAAGGGACAATAATCAATACTTTCTTTTAAATCTGGTGGCTGACCATCAATCACATATAATTTATCTTCTTTATTTAAATTTAAATGAGGCAAAGATTTTAATAAACCTCGCGTATAAGGGTGATGTGCATGATAAAACAAATCATCAACATTTGCTTTTTCTACGATTTGACCTGCATACATAACTGCTACTTCATCGCAAATATTGGCAATAACCCCTAAATCATGCGATATCATAATGATGGACATATTCAATTTTTCTTGTAAGGATTTCAATAAATCTAAAATTTGTGCCTGCACAGTTACATCAAGAGCTGTTGTCGGCTCATCTGCTATCAATAATTCTGGTTCACAGGCAAGTGCCATTGCAATCATAACGCGTTGACGCATACCGCCACTGAATTGATGGGGATAATCTTTCAATCTTTTTTGGGCAAATGGTATCCCTACTAAATTTAATAATTCTACAGCTTTTTCCGTCGCTTCTTTATCCGATAATTGTTTATGCAAAAACAAAACTTCTTTTATCTGCGTACCAATCGTAAGTACAGGATTTAAAGATGTCATTGGGTCTTGAAATATCATCGCAATTTTATTGCCACGAATTTTGGCTAAATCTTCATCTTGAAAATTGACTAAATCCTGACCTTGCCATAAAATCTGACCATTTTCAATAATGCTATTCTCTTTAGGCAATAAACCCATGATAGCATGAGCCGTCACTGATTTTCCACAGCCTGACTCGCCCACTATTCCTAGAGCTTGTCCTCTTTTTAAATCAAAACTGACATTGCGTACTGCTTTTACTTTTCCTCGATAAGTCTGAAAAGTAACTGCTAAATCTTTTACTTGTAAAATTTCTTTATTTTCTTCCATGGTAAACACTCATTTCTTCACTATTTTAACGATGCATCTTAGGGTCTAAAACATCTCGCAGACCATCACCTAAAAAGTTAAAAGCCAACATAGTGACACTGATAGCTACTGCTGGAAAAAATAATTGAAAAGGATATGCACGCAAATTATTTACGCCTTCTGACGCTAAAACGCCCCAACTAGCCATCGGTGCAGAAACACCAAGTCCGATAAAACTCAAAAAAGCTTCTGTAAATATCGCATCAGGAATAGCTAATGTCATTGTTACGATAATTGCCCCCATGGCATTTGGCAATAAATGTCTAAATAAAATTCTTTTTTTCGATACACCTATTGTTCTAGCTGCCAAAATAAATTCTTGTTCCTTCATTGATAAAATCTGACCACGCACAATTCTTGCCATCTGTAGCCAATAACCAATACCTAAAGCAATAAAAATATTAATAAGCCCTGGCTTTAAAATTACCATCAATAAAATTACATACAATAAAGTCGGTACACTATATAAGATATCCACAATATTCATCATTATGCGGTCAATCTTACCACCGCAAAAACCTGCTATTCCGCCATAAATTACACCAATAAAAAGATTTAATAAACTAGCCACTATACCAATAGCTAAAGAAATTCTCGCACCATATAATACGCGAATAAAAATATCTCTCCCCAAATTATCCGTACCAAACCAATGCTCCCAACTTGGAGAACTATTTGTCATCATCAAATTTTGTTCATCATAAGTATGGCTAGAAAAAATAGGACCAAAGATAGCTACAATGATTAAACACACAATAATGATTAATCCCAGCAAAGCCATTTTATTTTTCTTTAACCTAATCCACGCATCTTGCCAATATCCCAAAGTTTCTTCTTTTTTTTGCACCTGCAAAATTTCTCGCTCTAAAGGCACAAATAAATCTTTATTTATCATCTTCATTCACCTTTTTCTTCACCGATTTTAATGCGTGGGTCTAATAATGGATAAAGTAAATCCACTACCATATTTAAAACAATTACAATCACACTATAAAAAATTGTTACACCTAAAATTACAGTATAATCTCGATTATAAATACTAGTTACAAAATATTGCCCCAAGCCTGGTATCGCAAAAATAGTTTCAATGACAAAACTACCTGTCAAAATACTAGCTGTCATTGGTCCTAAATAAGTTACTACAGGTATTAATGAATTAGGCAAAGCGTGTTTTATTAAAACTTTGCTCCATGATAAACCTTTTGCCCTCGCTGTTTTTATATAATCTTGTGATAAAATATCCAGCATACTAGAACGTGTCAATCTAGCGATAAATGACATTGGCATTCCTGATAAAGCCAAAGCTGGCATGATTTCATATCGCCAACCATTCCACATAGCAGCCGGCAATAAATGTAATTTTGTCGATAATACATATATAAGTAATGCCGCCACAACAAAACTAGGCACAGCAACTCCTAAAGTCGTAAAAAAATTAACTGCCCTATCTTGCCATTTATCTTTTTTCACACCTGCTAATATTCCCGCTGGTATACCGATAATAATTGCTATTAAAATTGCTTCTATACCCAATTTAAAAGATACTGGAAAACCATCTTTGATAATATCATTTACACTACGACCTGGATATTTAAATGATGGCCCTAAATCACCTTGTACTAAATTGCATAAATAATCACCATACTGTTTATATAAAGGGTCATTTAATTTATATCTTTCTTCTATGCTATGTAATACATATGGAGGCAAAGATTTTTCTGCCGTAAAAGGCCCTCCTGGTATAGCATGCATTAGAAAAAAAGTTATCGTTATAACTATCCATAAAACAATAAATGCGTTAAAAATTCGCTTGATTATATATCCCATATCTCTTCTAACCTCCAATATAGATTAAACTATATTATAAAATTTAATCATCTAAACTGCAAATTTATTATATCATCAAAATTCTATATCTATAAATTTATAAACAAAAAGACTCAAATCAGCATTTACACTAATTTGAGTCTTTTGCATATTTCAATAAAAATTCAATTTAAAATTATAAACATTGTTCAGTTCTGCCGATGATATCATCTTGAGTTTTCTTAGACAAAACATTGAAAAAGGCACTATAACCTGCTACGCGTACGATTAAATCTTTATGTTTTTCTGGATGTTTTTGTGCATCAATTAAAGTTTCTCTTGATACGATATTATATTGAACATGATATCCATGCAATCTATTGAAGAAAGCACGAATTAACATTTCTAATTTTTGTTTATTTTCTTCTGTAGAAAGCATTTGCGGTGTCATTTTTTGATTTAATAACACCCCACCAGTTATTTTTTCTGTTGGCAATTTAGCTACAGATTTAAATACAGCTGTTGGACCATTTTTATCTGCATTATGTGCAGGGCTACAACCTTCTGCAAGTGGTTCATAAGCATTTCTTCCATCAGGTGTCGCCATTGTTCCCATACCTTGACCTACATTGGCACTGATTGAAGATGTACCGCCATAGCGAATACCACCGATTGGGCCTCTATGATAACGAGTATTTGGATATTTTTTGATTTCATCTAAATAAGAATCATAAGCTTCAACTACAAGATTATCTACATAATCAATATCATTACCATATTTTGGCACTTCATCAATCAACATTGCCTGAATTTTTTTATTTTCATCAGATTGGAAATCATCTAAAATAGCATTCCAAAGTTGAATTGGTGTGATTTTCTTTTCTTCAAAAACTAATTTTTTAATTGCAGCTAAAGAGTCTGCCATGTTAGCAATACCAACTTGAAGTCCAGATATGAAATCATATACTGCACCGCCTTCTTTGATAGTTTTTCCTCTACCAATACAATCATCATTGACATACTCCCCATGCCTAAAGGCAGGGGATTCTTGGATACAAACGATACT
>ENA-ORUG01000065-ORUG01000065.1-human-gut-metagenome-genome-assembly--contig:-NODE-65-length-123917-cov-40.074413_pt1 | contig 123917 bp, 141 predicted proteins | sample MGYA00242079_ERZ509207 | MGnify/ENA primary metagenome ERZ509207 (study PRJEB26280, sample SAMEA2338780) | human gut metagenome | biome: human gut; feature: human-associated habitat; material...
GGGTTTGATACATATTTTGATTTGCAACACTAAGATAGGTGAAAAATCTGACATGGCAAAATCCTGAGCAACTTTTTGTTGCTCAGGTACTTATAAAATAAGTTAAACTAAAATGCTGCGGAATTTAGGATATCTTGAAGAAGAACGTAATGAACAAATTAGAAAAGAAAATGAGAGACGATTCCAACAAGAGCAACAAAGGATAAACAATCAACGTCTTCATGAGATTAATGAACGTAATCGCATTGCTTTAGAACGGGAAAATGCGAGGAGAAGAGCAGAGGAAAAAAGAAAAGCGGAACAAAAGCGAAAAGAAACCAGTCGCACAAACACAAATGTTCCTCCGTCGCAACCGAAGAATAATCGTTGGTCAATAGGCTCTAATCCAACTCTTCTTCCACGAGCAACCTCATCAAAAACAGCAACTACAAAAACAAACTCATCTAATAAAACCGATGGAAAAGAGGGAAAGTAAGTAATCTTATTGCAAAATGAATTGTATATGCAGTCAATCGCCAGTCGGTTGGCTGCATTTTTTCTGTGTGCAAGGATGGTCTATTCGCCACCGATGGAGGGGCGGTTAGCACCGCTCGCCTCCAGATAGTCGTTTACTGCGTCACGCATGGTGAACTCTCTCATGCCTGTCTTTGCCCAGTAGATAAGGGCATCAACAGCGGCTTTTCTTGCCTTGCTGTATTCGTTGTCTGTCATGATTCTGATGTTTTGAGTTTTCTAAAAAAGTGTGATGCATATCCAAATGGTGATTTCAACAAAGATGATAGACCAACTTAGGAAAGCCAAGCCGAACATCCAGGCATAGGTGCTACCGTTGAAGTATGCACCCTCCTCGATATTGCGGATTCGTTTAAGCTCTTTCTGCTGGTGAGTGAACAGGTCGTTTATCCGCTTCTCATGCTCGTCAAGGGCTTGCTTGAAAGCAGAAATGGCGGTGTTGTTCCGCTTATCCAACTGGGCAACTCCTTCATCGTTGATGCCGACTTTGAGGTTGCTCTGCTCTGCCTTGACTATGGCATGGCATATACTATCCACGATGTTGTCCGTGCTCCTGTGGGCAGCCATAAGTGCCACTTTCGTTGATTCCAACCTCCGATAGGCATTGCCCAGTTCCTCCTTTGCCTCATAGAGTGCTTTCTTGGCTGATTCAATCTCTTTCAGGGTCACTTTGATTTCTTCCTTGCCACTCTCGATGTTCTCGTCCTCCTGCATCTGATTGTACAGGTTAAGCACATCCTGTGTGGCATCTTTCTTGTTTCTTCCCATACCGTTCTTGTTTGAAAAGTTATCGTTTCATGCCTCTCTTTATCGGCTTGCAGAGTGTGTTTGCTTGCATTGCGCAACGTCTTGCCCATTCACGGTCATCATCGTCCTTATCACGTCCCCAGCCACTGCCAGGACTGCCACCGCCACCACATGACTCAGACATCGATGTGGCAGCATCAAGGTAGTTCATGAAGAGCAGCATGGCTACATTCAGAATGTCAGTGTGGCTTGCGGATCCATTCTCGGGAACTTCGATACAACTGTTCATCGTGTCGTAAGCAGTTCTCGGCATGACTATGCTGAAACGCTCACCATCGACTTCAATAATCTTTCTCAATCCGGCAGGAAGGTCAGGTTTGGCAACATTGCTTGTACGAGACAGACCACCTTGCGATGCCGTATTTCTGCTGTCCAATGTGGTAGCGTTTGAAACAGAAGGAGAAGGTCTTTGACCAACTGCAACAGGTGTTGGCTGAGGGTGCAGCTTGCGGAAGGTATTCCCGATTTTCGATGCGGTGAGATTCCTTCCTACACCCAGTTCGGAAGCCTTGATGGTAGTTTTTCCGAACTTGAAGCGGTAGCCATGCACCCTGCCTTGACCATTCTTGTCACGGATAAGCTCGATGTCATATCCCTTTGCCCTCAATCGGTCGGCATATTCATCCCAATCAAAGAACGGCATTGAACGCAGCACATCCATACAGGCTTTGGTCACCTCTGCAATGCGTTCCTGACGAATATCCATGGCATCCTTCCAACCATGACGCTGATTGATGGCTTTCGCAGCCATCACGGCACGCTCACCGATGAACTTCACATCATTGAGATTACCGTCCATGTCGATGCGGTTCACCACCAGATGCAGGTGGGGAATGCCACTCTTGGAGTCACGGTGAAGGGCGGCAAAATATTGTGAGTTGGCTATGTTGGTCGGCTTGACCGAAGTTGCAGCCTTGCCTTTCTTCTTGCCGATGTGGTTCACCTTGGAGATACCATCCATCTCACGAATGAACTCGTCAAGGAATCTTCTCCAGTCCTCCATAGTCCAGTTACGTGCCTCCTCCTCAGATGGGGAAAGCTCAAAGCGGATGGACGTCAGTTCGATGGGCTTCTTGGCATACCTCTGCTTGAACATGGACTGATGCAGCACCATCTCGTCCCACATGCCCATCGGCGGCAGACCCTCGCTGAGATGGTTGGTCTTGACGATGTCCGCGCGATTGTTTTTGGTTGCGTAATTGGTCATTGCCTGACCATGCTGAATTGCTGACGCTTTTGCTATCATAACATATCCAAGAATTTGTCTCTAATGCGGCTCAATTCCTCTATCAGGGTGTTGATGCCTTGAAGCCAACGTTCCATGAAGTCGGCTCTCTTGAAGAGTTTTAGTCTCTCGGTCTGTGGCAGGGCATGAAGCGCATTGCGCACATAAACCAGTTCAGACCTTGCCCCGATTAAGCCCTTCAAGGCTTCCTCCTGCTCTGCGGTCATGGGTAGGGATGGCTTGTGTCCGATGCCTAAGTCATGAAGATATGTGCTCTTGCTCCTGCCTGACAGTCGGGCATTATGTACTACCAAGTCGTAGTGTTCTTCTGTGAAACGAACGTCAATGTGTCTGGTCTTCGGAGGTCTCTTCCTTGAGGTTTTCTCCGTGTTGTTATTCTTGTCTTTTGTCATTGTAGATGGGGTTTATAAAGTTTATACTTGATATAACAGGACAGCCAATGTGAGCCTGCGAACATTCAAGAATGCCAGTAGGAAGCGGTGGGCGAAGCGAAACCGTCTGACACTGGTACTTCTTGTTTAGACCTCCGAAAAAAAACTACGGCTAATAGAGGTAGCGGCTTCTGGATAGCTTGCCTGTCGGGAACGTCAATAGTCGAAATAAGGGAAAAGTAGAGATGACATCATGAGTGACTTGGGGTGATATGCGCGCCATGTCTCTCCGTGTGATCCTCGCATCGTCCTTCATGGGGCGGTGGCTGCAAGAGGTTGCCCTCGTCATCATAGACAGGAGACGGCAGCAACTCAATGGGTGATGCCCCTTCTCCTTGATTGCAGTCATCTTCTGACGGCTGTCCAACCTCATACTCAAAATGGTCATCACCTTCCTTTTCCCTTTGTTTGAAGTCTTGTGGTATCGGAGAAGGATCTGAAAGTCCATCCCCGATAACATGAGAATTAACGAAAGGGGAAGAGGTATTATAAGAGGCAGGAACATGGGGCTGCAGAATGTCAGTAGTGGCAGGATTGACGCTGCTGTCTTTCTGCTGACCTATGCCATTGGAAAGATTGCCTTCCGAAGAGCAAGCGGTATCGGATGGGACATTGGACACCGATTCCTCTTGGGTGGCGGAAGTCACGGATTGACGGTTGTAGAAGGGGTTCTTGATGGCTTCCTTGATGCCGTCAACGTACCAGAAGGCGATGCATAGTATCGTATGTATGGAGGTGCGGTTGTTCCTCTCGGTTGAGAGGATGCCCACCTGATTGAACAGTTCCACCACCTTTGCCGCTGTCTTGCGGTCACACTTCCAAAGGGCAGACAGCTCAACGGTAGAGATGGCAAACTGCCCGATGGAGAGAGAAGCGGAGAAGCCTGTCTTCAGATAAACACTTGGCTTGGTGGATGCCATTGATACAAAAGTGCCGAAGGCGGTCATGCGGTGGAAGCCCTGCCTGTCATCCTTCAAGAAATCGAGCTGTTCCTTGGTCAGCAGGATTCCGTATTTTATGCTTTGGTTACTCATCTTGAAAAACTGATTATTAGTGAAACGGATTACTCAGCAAAGAAAGAATGAATAGTTTCTCTTTCCCCTTTCGTAAAAAGTAGATTACATGATTCTCTTATCCGTCATGCCATTCTTCCCCATCAGGATTTTTCTCGCCCTTGACCCTCTTCATGGAGGCAGGCTTGTTCTTCTTGCTTTTCTGCAACATTGCCAGATGAGCCTCGAAGTCTGCCTGTTCCTCCTGGGTCGATTCGTAAGGCTTGTCCCATGAGCCACCTGCCTCAATCCATTTTATCAGCTGGTCTTTGAAGAAGTAGAGCGTGTTCCCTCTCTTGTAGAAAGGAATGCGCCTTTCAGATGTGTAAGCATAAAGCGATGAGACTTTCTTTCGGACGAAGGCACTTGCCTCTCTGATGTCCATAAGAACATGGTCATTCTCGCTCGGAGCATTGCCTATTCTCTGACCAATGTCATCAAGACGAGTCATCATCGTATTGACCTTTGTCAGAAGTTCGCCAACTGCACTGGGCAGTTGGTCGAACGATAATGATTTGTTTTCTTCCATTTGTTATCCTGATTATGTTTTTCACTTATGTCTGGTCACTCTCTTCCTTTGTTGGTATTTTGAGCGAGATACGTTCTGCCGCATCACGTTTGAGTTCGTCCACCACATCGGCATACACCTGAGTAGTGGCAAGATTGCTATGGGTAAGCAGCTTGCTCACGGTGTAGATGTCCGTTCCCTCTGCCAACTGCAAGGTGGCAAAGGTATGACGGAAGCAGTGGAAGGTGATGTGTTTCTCGATGCCGGAAGCCTTTATCCACGGTTTGAGATACAATGCCACTGTACTGTTCGTGAGATTCTTGAACACCTGTCCAGTGCTTCGCTCGCCACAGAGCTGCAAAGCCTCTTCGCTGATAGGCAGGATTGCAGCGGTGGAAGTCTTCTTTGTGATAATGTCCATTCCCCAGCCGCCATCAGCCAACTTGACGATATTCTCCCACTGGAGTCTGATGCAGTCAGAAAGGCGAAGACCTGTAAGGCAGGAGAAGAGACCTGCACGGCGAAGGACATCACTCTTGCAAGGAGTCTGAGACAACTGCAACAACTCTTCCTTGGTGAGGAACTGCCGCTTGTTGCCATGAGCCTTGGCACGCACAAGTTTCTTGGCGATATTCTCTTTGAGCAGTCCGTCCTCGTATGCGATGGCAAGGATGCACTTCAACTTGGTAAGGTTGTTGTTGGCTGTTGTTCCCATCATGCGCTTGCCGTTGTGCATACAGGCATCCGACAACAGGTAGTCGAGGAATCCCTGGCAGTACGGAACGGTAAGGTCGCAGAAGCGGCACTCGCCATGCGTGTAATTGTGGAAGTGCATGTAGGCGGTTGCCCAGTTCTGGCTGCTGCCACGCTCAATCATGAGGTTCTTGAAATATTCCAAGAAGCTCTCCTTGCCCTTGTTGCGGTCGAGGAAGCCATACTCCTCATTGATGATGGACTCAGTCCTGCGGCACTTGATGATTTCCGCTTTCTGAATCATACTTTTGTTGTACTCCTGCTGAAAGCGTTCAACAGGGTTGGTGTAGATGTAAAGACCAAGGTACTCCCTGCGTGAGAGCTTGCCTGTCTTCGGGTTGCGGATTGGAGGATAGAAATCCAGATAGAGGGAAGTCTGTCCGTTCTTGATAGGTCGTTTCCGCACGGTGACCTTTGTACAAATGTTCGTCATATTGTTATTCTTTTATTATTCTTACCGATGTGTATCTGTGGATGCGAATAGCCATGGTCGCAACGCTTTAACTCTCAAATCCGATGCAAAGTTAGATTGCCGTGAAAAGAGAAAAGCAAAGATGGCTTCAAATACAGCCAGAATTTAACCTGAATTTGCTTTTGAGTATGATTTTACGCTCAAAATCAGACTAAAAGCAGGTATTGGATGCGTTTTTTGTCTTATATCCGTTACTCTGCGTTGTGGGTTTGTTTCGACCGACATGGATGGGTGCTGCATAGCAATTGCAACGGCATGGGTCGTATATGAGTTTGTTTGAACCATCTCTTGACTTGTGTCTCACTTCCGTTTTGCCTTGGTCGTAGTACTGCTTTTCTCTGCCTTCTTGCGTGCAGCCTCCCAGTCTGCTTTCAGATAGTAGTTGGCTCTTCCGCCTTTGAACTTTCGGATTCTCACTCCATGGGTCTCCGCAAATCTGCGTACCTGTGTCTTGCCTAATCCGTAGAGTTTCATGATGTCGAAGCAGGTGTACCAGTCATCGGAAATGTTCTTACCCTGTTCTTCATTATAAAGCCCGATAACCCTTTCCACGTCTTCTTTCTTGAAGCAGGTCGTTCCCCATGCGTGAACTGACTGGAGTTGGTAACGATTGCGGACTTCATAGAATCTTCCATACTTGATATTAAAGGTGCTCAACACCTCTGCCATTGTGTAATGGGTGTCGTGGGTTACTCCATCAGGTGCTCTTTCACCAGCCCTGGGAGTCTTGCGACACTTTGCCAACTTGTTGACTGAGCCAGTCTCGGCATCTTTTAGCCTCTGTGCTTTCTTGGACGTTGCTCCTTCTAACGATAGGGAAGAAGGGAGAACCACCTGATAACCTTGTCCCTTGGCTATTTCAAGAAGGTCTTGCAAATAGATCCTGGTCATGCGTGTACCGAAATTTACGGCTCTTAGCCTGCCTTGACGAATAAGACTGCGTACTGTCTTGACGCTGATGCTTACTGCCTGCGCTGTTTCCTCTACGGACATCAGCACGATTGGAATGCGAGTTGTAGTATTCATTTTTACCGTTATTTTTGAATTTTGCAGTGACTCATGGGGGATGGTCCTTGACGGAAACTTTTAAGAGGAAACAAGGGGAAATAAGAGGAAATAAGAACCCTCATTAAGAACCGTGTGTCCCTCTGCCCATGGTACAACCGTGGTACAAAATTACTATAAACGGATGAAACTCGCAATAGGCGGTTGGAGCGTTATGTTAATGAATATGTGTTGAAAATGAGCTATTTATGACGTTTCTCTAAGTTTTGTTTGGAGTTCTTTTCGATGCGTTTTAGTCCATATGACATGCATGTGGAAACTTTTACCACTGCCCGAAGGACCAAGACAGAAGAAGTTAGAGTTATTATCTGTAATCTTGTTCTTGCCTTCCTTTCCACTGATGTCTATTGCAACAGGGACTCCCTGTCTGTCGGTATAGTATATTTTCAGAGGTGTTTCTTCGCTATGCTGAATCCTTTCCTTGTACATAAGACATGCAGCTGCATCACTAAGGGTCAGAAAACGGTCGTATTCAGGATTGGTGGAATAACAATTTCCAGGGAATGAATTGACAAAAAGCTCCAACTGATTGTACGACTGTTTGCTGATGTGGATTCCCAACTTGCTGAAGAGATTCTCCAGATGATTGGTACATCGCTGAATATCCGTATCGATAGGTACTCCAACGATAAGATTGAAATGGGTATATACCAACTGTTTGTTTTCTCTTGCGATAACATCCTGTACATTTTTAATGTCCTCCACGGCAATCTGGTTGCTTGGATTTGGCATACTTGCATGGCGGTTCTTCTTCTTTTCAAGCAGAGAAAGTTCTTTTTTCTGGTTGGGGATGAAAAGCATCTGATTATACACTACTACCTCAGCTGACGGTATGCTGTCTAACAATGATACCATGTCTACTGGCATGGAAACATTGTTCACCTCAATGCTCGTAAACGGACGTACCAAAGAGGGGACGTTAATGCAGTCCACATCCACGAGACTATATACCTTGCATCTTTTATCACCCATAGTAATAGACTCGTCATCTATCTTGAAGTTGTTCATCGACAAATGTTTGTCGGTAAAGTTCATAGAGAAATAGCGGTCTACGTAATCACGGGCTTTATTGCCATCAAGAAATTGGGCATCCACACCGGAGTCTTTCAACTGGTCTTTAACCTTACGTATCTTAACCATGAAATCACGCCATTTCTTGCTGTCAAATGAAAAGAGATTGCTCTTCTTGTTTTCCTGAGTGATAATCAGGTAGCTCTGACAGTCGGTATAGGAACGACCTGTGAAATAGTTGAAATATGATTCCGACAGAAATTCATGGTTATCATTGCTCTCGTCATGAAACTTCTTGCGGATAAATACATCTTGTTTGTGGATGGCATATCCATCACCTAAAGTCTGTGCAAGGGCAGTGAAGAGATGATTGAACTCGTAGTAACTGTCAATGTCAGCCGAATATTTCTGTACCGGATTTTCCATCTTCAGAATGGCTGAGTATTCACCGGTCTTGGTGTAAAGTACCCCGATACCGTTGACCTCTTCCACAGAGAAGTAGATATTCTGGAAGATTTTCTTGCGTTTTCCTCCAGTACCGAAAGCCATGACTGAGATAGCCATACCAATAAGGATTGCCACAAATGTTAAGATGACGTATAGAATCATTGTTCTTTGAATTTATTATTCGATTACTTATCAGTTACGTTCACAATCTGAGAGTTGTCGTATAAACTATGTTAGGCTCATCCTAACGGGAGGGTGAGCCTAACCACACACTATTCAAAATCCAACTCTCTTGCTCATTTATCATGTTGACCGATTACATCTTATGTGCATTGGCATAAATGAATATGCCATGTTCTTCTTTCTTGGTGTGCAATCCTTTCCTTTGTTTGAAAAAGATAAGTGCAGCACCGATGCATAGAGTGACAGCAAGGACGATGAGTCCGGCAACAAATCCGAGGATACAATACACTATGATAAAGCTGAGAATACCTCCACCTACAGTTGCTGCAGCCCAGGTGATATACCTGCCTTGGAATCCCATAAATTCAAGGGGTTTCTGAAGCCCCTTAAACATGGGATAGCTGACGTATTGATGATTGCTCGATTCCTTTGTCATGATGAATCCATATCACTTGGATAATAGTTAGATACCAAAGAACAAAGGCAAAGCCTGTGCAGCGGCTACAAGGAAGATACATGCACCAACAACCATCATGATCTTCTTTTTGACGTCCTGCTCTTCATTGTTCATTGCAATGTAAACGCTGATGGCACCCACAACGGCAACGACACCGGCTATGGCATAACAAAGCTTCACCACGTATGGAACGTACTTTGCTATTTCTTCCGTAACTGTAGTCAGTGCATTTGTTCCGGCTGTGTAGTCTCCGGCAGCATTCTGAGCATAAGTGGCTGCTACTCCGCAAAAGAGCAACATGGCCAGTGTTCCAACACGTTTAGCATTGAAAATCCTTTTGGTTAAATTCTTGATTTTCTTCATTTTTTGTTGTTTTTACAGTTAAAAATTAGACATGTTATCCTTACTTGCTTGATTCATAAATTCTTAGTTTTATACAATATTATAGCCAAAGAATGCAGGGAAAATGATAGTTGCGCCAATCATAAACAGGCAAGCTCCGACCAGCATCATGATTGATTTGGTCACATCTCCTTCACCGGTATTCATTTTGATGTAGATTTGTAAAGCTCCGATAATTGCTACTATGGATGCAATAGCGTAAAGAAGATATACTACATAGAGCATCATTGTGACCGTAAAATCATGGGCATTGCTCAATGCATCAGCTCCCCAGCTGTAGTCAACACCACCGCATTTAGCAAATGCCGACTGAGGCTGGAGGAGCATGAAGCCGAAGCTGGCAATAAAAAACAATTGATTGATTTTACAGTTTATCGATAGCATTCCTTTTCTCTATTTTTCTTTTGTTGTGTTTATCGTTGAGATTTTGCATGAATTCATCTGGATAGAAACTGTATTGGGAAACTGGCTCTATCTCTTCCATGTTCTCTTCGTTTTCCTTATTGAGTTCTACACTTGTAGTAGTCTGTTTTGTGGATTTAGATTCTTCCTCTTCAGGAGGTGGATTGTTGGTCTGCTTATTGCCTGTAGGAATGACTACGCGAAGGCCGTCATCTGTTACTTGTTCTGTATATGTTATGTCACCACCTTCAGGACCATCAATATGCTCTTCTACGGAAACTGGTACTTCTTCATTATCCATGCTGCTGACATCAATGGTCTCTTCATCCGTTTTCTTTTCGTCTTTCTTACTATGAAGGTCAAGGGTAATCATTACTGAAAAGTAAACCACATAAACAAAGGTGAGGACCAATACGAATATTACAAATCCTGGCATTCTCAATCTGATTTTAATGTGTTATTATAAATATATTTTATACTCAGAAGATAAAATTGAAAACCAATTTGCTCCTGTAACATGACAAAGGAAATGAGTTTTATGGTATTCCGATAAAAATATGCCGATTTGCATTTCAGTATTAACATACATTTGTTTAGAAGTATGATATTCTGGTAAAAATCATACTATTAGAATAAAAACATCACAAAAAAAGGAGGCTCTCTTGTGGGGAACCTCCTTAAACTAATAGAACAGACTTATTATTTTTGTTACTCCTATACTATTCCATTGATGACATCGTTTAGATCTTTGAAATTTGGGTATCTGACAGATTCATCAATTACCTTGTTTGAATATTCGTCTTTGATTTTCTTTGTTGTAGCTATACCGGCAGCATCGTTGTCAAGATAACAGTGTACTACATCATATACCTGGAGATATGGAAGTGCAGTTTTAATATTACTGATTGAATTAAGAACAATATAATCACAGTCGTTTTCAACACAAAGTTGTATATCCATCATCCATTTTCTGATACTTGCATACGTGAGCATATCAAAGAAACCTTCAAATATGCAGCATTCTGAATGTGATTCACCGTTGGGCTTTATTACGGATATTGTTTTCTTTCCGATACTGCGTTTGCAGTATTTGTTTCTGATTTCCATACCACCATCTACATTTTCAAAGGCTATGGCATAATAATGTTTATCATTGATATGATAATGTATTTCCTTACAGAACTCCTGAGCAACCTCGAAGTCAACACGTCTTTGTAAAATATATCTTTTCAAATTGGGATGACTGAGCTTGCTAATACGATCAATGAAAGTAATACTTTTTCTTTCATTACCCTTTTCTGCTATATGGCTCTCATTCCACGCATTTCTTCTTTGTTGTTCTTTGGTCATCGCTTCATAATCTTCAGCATATTTGAGATTATGGTTCTTAATCTGTTGTTCAAGATAAGTAAGTACTTGATGATTATTCCATGAAGGGTGCATCTTCTGAACAAGATTTATAATGTTTCCTCCTGAGCTGGCCCCAAAGTCATTCCAAAGATTTTTTGTAGGACTGACATTGAAAGATGGAGACGATTCTGCTCTAAAAGGAGACAGATACCAGTAATTACCTCGATGGATATAGGCATACTGATAACCTTCCGTTTCAAGGAACTGTACAATACTGACTGATTTTATTTCATCTATGGTCATGGCATATCAATAATGTCTAATTGGGCTTATATAAGTTTAGTATATATATACCCTGTTAAACTTAAACTCATAAACTTACTTTAACGGCAGGAGTGCAGGATGATAATGATAACCGTCTTTGTCTTTGGTAATCAGTTTGCGCTCACAGAAGATTTTAAGCATATCCTTAACTGCATTGTCCCCACGCTTGTAGCCTTCTTGTGCGTAAGCCTGACTGATTGCTTTCACCAGTTCAAGATACCTCTGTGGACTCTCACCTTCAAAAACAGTGCGAAGTACTTTGGCATGTAAGTCATCTGGCAGAGATGTCAAGGGCTTATCTTTGGGTTTGACTACTGTAATATGATAGCCGTCATCCAAGACGGGGAGAGAATTGTCGTCAATGTGAAATGCCCATGAAGAAAACTCCTTGTCTCGCATGTGCATAGGCCTGACTTCACTGATGTTGGAATCCTGTTTGTTCTTGCTGATTATCAGAACTGTTTCAGCCTTGTTTTCAAGTTCGGTACCAATATGACCTCTGGTGTTATTGTCATTCTTGTTAAGATGCAGCACGCAATGGATGTGAAGATTGTACTTGCTTGTCCAGGCCATGAGCATAGTCATCACATCGGTTGATTCTTTGGCATTGTTAATGTCATACATGAGATCTCGTAAGCCGTCGATAATGACCAATCCTACACCCTCAAATGTTCTTAGGGCATAATCTATGAGGGCAATACGGAGAGTAGGAGTGAACTCCCTTAGCCCATAGAACTTGATGCGTTTATCTTCCTTTGTCAGACTCAATCCTGCAAGGCGGTAGATGCGTTCTATCACATTGTGGCAGTGAAACCTACTTTGTTCTGTATCGAAATAGAGGATTTTGCGTTTACCATCAGGAAGACTGGCCCGGTATTTAAGAACCGTTGAATTGTTTACCGCTGCTGCAACCATTGCTGTAATATTAAAAGTTTTCTTGCTCTTTGCTTTACCGGTGGATGCGCTGAAATTACCAAAGGTTGCTATGGTACAATCTCCAACCCATAAAATCTGTGGTGGAACAGGAGGCTTTTCACATGCCTTTATTTCTCCTTGTCTCAGGTAGTTGTCTAATTCCTGGTCGTTGAATGTACTCTTGCTTAGCATTCCGACTTCAAGAGAGCTTTCCACTGAACATTCCTTATCATTACTGTTTTTCCTTCTTATCATGACATAGTTCTTTTTTATTATCATTTTTTGAGGAACTTATGACAACTTCTGACTTTTTCAGTAAAGCAGTCAGTTGAGCATCTGTATAAACCTCCTTTTTATTATGTTTCTTCTTTTTCATTGTAATATTCTATTTATCATTTTTTTTGTTTTGCTGGCACTACATGATTCTTACGCATCCATCTCAGGAGTTCTTGTCTATTGAAATAGATGGTTTTCCCTTTGGGCTTAAAATGTGGAATCTGCATATTCATAGTGAGTTTATATATCTGGGATTGTGATATTCCCAAATACTTTGAAGCTTCTTCAGTGGTCAACATTTCTTTAACCACATATAATCTTTCCTCAATCTTTGCAAGACGTTCATTGAGTATTTCTGGATTAATACTATTAAGTTCTCCAATTTTCATTTCCAGGAGTTCTAATCTCTTTTTTAAGATGCTGATTTCAATGTTACTGGTTCCCATTTTCTAATGATTTAATGTTATACAATAGGGAGTACCCCAAAAGCTGAATCGATTCTGGGGTAAATATACTCCTATTGTTATTTTCGCAATTTGAATGTCTCCTGTCAGTTTAAAATGTCAGGGAGAGTGTCAGGGATTTTTCTTTCAATTGCTTTACATTGTTTCACTTCAATACATTTCTTTCAGTTGTTTTACTATATTCACATATTCTTCTTCAGGAAATGTAGCAGTAGTATTCTTTAGTTCTGTAAGACGTGAACTGATTGCTCCACGAGTTGATGGTATCATACTTTTCTGTGGGGCTAACATTTTATTTCTTACTACAAGTGATACCCAATTATATGGAATCATTTTTTGTTGGGAAAGAGAATATAACAGCTGAAGTATATAGCGCAAGTTTGTGGCTATAAGAGTCTTTTTTAATGTACAGTTAAAGAACTTTTCAATAGTATTCTCGTCAACAGGGGTAGTGAAGAAATTCTTTCTATTGGCAAAATCTGTGATAAGTTTAATTTGCTTTCTGTTAAAGGATGCAAGTCCATTGGAGTCCTTTAATATAACTTCCACATGGTTAAACTCATTAAGCATTTTAGAGAAGTCTGTCTTTTCGAATGTAGATTTAGTGAAGTACTTCTCAACAAGATCTTTTCTGTCGGTCAGTAATTCATAAACACAGAAAAGATTTTGGAAATGTTTTCGTATTGCTTCCTCATCAGATGTGAAAACAGGAAGATGATAACTGATTAAGTCATTTACATAGCGATTGTAAATTTTTCTATCATTAATTACTTCAGTTTGATAATGCTTGTAACTGACTTTAAATAAGTCCCAAAGCTCATCTTTGGACAGCTCAATCTCTTGGTTTGTGAAATGATTGTTACATTGTAAATACAAAAAGAGAGAGCAAAGAGTGTTGATTCTTTTTACTCATAAATTAATTTTTTTTGTGTATAAATATTTAATTCTATTTCTATGATCATTTGTTTATATACTATATTGTAATTATCACTGATCACTTTGCTAAGTGCTTTTAAGTGATATATGCAAAAAAAATAGCCTACATTAGATAATCCTTAATGCGGGCTATTTATGAATTCGCATTTCTCTACTATTTCCTTCGACTTGATCTTTTGCTGAGTATTTGATTGATTTCTGCTGTACTGATTGGCTTTTCAGTTTTACAACCAGACTCAACCCATTTGATGAGATCATCCCTGAAAAATGTGTATTTCTTACCTTTCTTGTTGACTGGAATTTGTCCGTTCTGTATATAATAGTACATTGTCGATTTTTTTATTTTGAGAAATTCACAGGCTTCTTTTACATCCATTGGAATGTGTTCAGATGGAGACTTTTGATTAGATTGACGAATCTCTTCATGAAGTATTTCTATGGACTGTTCAAGTAGATCACATTTTTTAAGTATATCTGACATAACTCTTGGTATGTCATTAAAGGTTATCGGATTATCTTCTACGTATTCTTGCATATATAATTCTTTTAATAATGAAACTCGTAACTATCTTTATCAGGAATGTCAATTTCTATTTTACATTTCCCTTTTTGTCTGAGTGTACGCCTGATGCTTTCAATTTCAACGTCATTAAGTTCTTTAGGAAAACAGAGCTTGATGAAGGTAGCTCTGGTTTGTCCACTCCAACCAAGCCGTTCTCCTATATTCCAGGCATAATGTCTGATGTCGAGTGTGTTTAACTGACCATTTGTTAATACAGAATTGATACACGATTCTGGAATCTCGTAAAGTTTAATGTTCTGGCATAGGGTTTCCAGACAATCATCTGTCATGTATGGTGAAAAAACAGTATATGTATACTCCTTGATTGCCTCATATCTGTTAACCTCCAAATGGTCCTGTTTATTTTTATAAATCTCACGCATAATCTCTGCTTTATTCTTTTCTGAAGTAGCAGGTTGTAGAGAAGTGATGCTATTATTAATGATTATGCGCTTCTCAGTATGTAACCTGTACAGGACAGTTATTATACAAACTAATAAAGATAATAAAATGAGGTATAACAAAATCGGCAATGGGGATAACATTAGGTTATTATTTTCTGTTGCATTAGTGCTTGTGACCACCCTGATAATATATGGAGCGGTCACAAACAGAATAATGGTAATAATGTTTGAAATGAGAAGTATCAGTAAATTCTCTCTTATCTTTTTTGTCATTGCAATTGGTTTTTATCGTATTACTTTATTGCAAATTTATAGATAAACTTACTAATTGATACTAGTTGTTACTAATAAAATCTCTCTAGAAAACATTATTTATGTTTCAGTGTTTCAATGATTTACGCTACTATTTATTGTCACTTTTTTGATTTTCCTTTCTCTTTCTTTCTCTTGGTTTCTGCATTAACATTTATGTTTTCATTTTCTTGCATTTCCATTTTTACATTTGTTAACCTAATTCTATCAGCTGCTTCTCGTGTTTTCGGATCAGCATGTGAAGCATAGATTTGAGTGGTACTTACATTCTTGTGATTAAGGAGATGTTGTACTGTGTAAATATCAGTTCCAAGTTCAAGCTGTAAGGATGCGTAAGTATGTCTGAAACAGTGAAAGGTAATATGTTTTTTTATTCCACATTCCTTAATCCAATCTTGCATGACTCTATATGTCATAGTACGATTAAATCCTGAAAAAATATATTTATCTGTTGTTTGTGGCTGAATTAGTTCATAAGCATCATCACCGATTGGAACCTGTGTCTGACGCTGAGTCTTTACACATTTAAAATCAAGATAATGTCCGCCATCTGCATATGTTTGGATATTTTCCCATTTTAAATTGAGTATATCACTTATACGTAATCCACTCAAACAGGAAAATATAGCGGCTTTTCTTACTACTGGAACTGAACATTCTGAGTTGTATAGTTTTCTGACTTCCTCCAGTGAAAGGCTTTGCTTGACTGGTATTGTGCATGGAATATTATCCAAAAGGGATGCTATGTTATCTACAAGTCTTCTTTCCCTATAGGCTTTAGTTAAAACTTGTTTGAAGATATTCCAATATGCTGAAGCTGTATTTCGTGATATAGGCTTGTTAACCATGACTTTGCCTCTTGCTGATACTTTCGTGTCTAAGAGATATTCTTTATACTTGTTACAGAATACGGTATCAAGCATTTCAAATGTACATTTGTTGTGGCAGAACCTGCTGAAATGTTTATAGGCTGCATCACACTTCGCAAAGTTTCTGTTGACAATATTCTTGAAGTATGCAAGAAAGTCCTCCTTTAGACGGTCCTGGTTAAAGAAGTCATATTTCTCATTAATTACCTCTATGAATACCTTACACCGAATAGCTTCAGCTTTTGCCAGAATAGCTTCATTATACTTTTTCTGTTGTGTAGAAATGGGGTTGGCATATATATACATGCCAAGCGAACGACGACGAATCAGTTCCATTGTTTCAGGATTTCTATAGCCTGGCCAAAAGTCCAGAAATAATGATTTAGTACCATTTCGTCTATCTCGCATACGGAGAGTTACTGATTTACAATACTGCATATTATTTGTTTTTATAGTTTTATGTCTCAAAATTCTCGAATGATATATTGCTGACATCGGTAAATTGAAAGTAAATATCACTATATATCAATATTTGCTATAAAATCATCTTCTGAGAACCGTTTTTCCATTAACCGGTCAAATTCTTCTTTTCTAAAAAAGATGAATTTCTGCTTCTTTACTCTGGTGAGCTTATAGTGATTGACGTAATAGAAGACAAGTGAATTTGTAAGATTATATTTCTTTGTAGCTTCTTCTACGGAATAATACCTGTCTCTACCAACAAAATATCCATTCTTTATTTCCTCTATGTGTTGTTTGGAATAATAGGTACTACCATACTCAACCTTTGCTGGAATCTTATGTCTATGAATAAAAGAGCGTACACCATCTGCTGTCATTTTATATGTTGTACGCATTTCCTCTGGCGTTATCCAGTCTGTGATTTCTGCATACTTATTCTTTTTGTTGTATAACAGGTCAATGGATCCCTTCTCATAGAAATTAAATCCTTTCAGTGCTATCTTAGGTATGTTGTTCTCTCTTGTTATAACTCCAGCATGCTTTATTGATATTTTAAACATCTCTGCTACCTCATCAGTAGAATAGTATCCTTCAGGAGTTGCTGGACAGATTTTTTCCTGTTGCTTTGCCGTGAAAACAACCTTTTCTTCACCATTTGACTTTATTAGTGGAGTTGAATTTTGAAGACGTTGATGCATGATATTATCAAAATCCGTCCGATAAATCATGGTGAATTTTCCACGCTTTTCAGTCTTAATGCTATAGGTCTTTAGAGTATAACTTACCTGATCTTTAGTTATGCCATACTTTTGCATAGCTTCTTCATAAGAGTACCAGTCAGGATCAATTTCATCGGTCTTGTGTTTTATACAATCTATATGAACCTTAGAATAATAAGACCTGCCATTTCTCTTTACCCTGGGAACCGCATGGTATTTTACAAAACAAAGAGCCGCACCCTGAGTCATATTGTACATTTCCATGATTTGACTCAATGTGTAATAGTTATCAATGTCGATGACATCAAGAAGCTCAGAGAAATTTGCGTCAATAAGCTTTTTACTGTAGAAAGTATTACGCCCTTCGTAAACTTTAGGGATGCCTAATCTGTCACAACGCCCCCATACAGCTTTACGTCCAATTTTATACTTATCCATAATCTCTTGTAGGGTATAGTATTCTTGTTCTTGCTTACGCTTGTAACTTCTTTTTCTATAAGGTCCTGCATCCTCAAAGTATTTGTCAAGATCCTCACGACGGACAAGGGTTTTTCTACGTATTCTCACTGCCTTGATGATTCCGGAATAGAAACATCTATACACAGTGCTAACACTCATATCAAGTAATAAGGCAACATCTGAGGGTGTCAAAAATGGTCGTGAAGCAACTGCGTCTCTTTCTTTATCAAGAGCTGCTTTTTTTTCACTTTCCCGGACACTTTTTTTACGTTTTGCTTCACGTTTGCGAGATGCGTCACGTTCGCACTCTCTACAGCAGTATTTATTTGACATCTTGGATGCAATAAACTCTGCTCCACATGTTAAACATTTCTTTAATATCTTCATCTTTTTGGCATATTAAAATCGTCCATTTCCTTTGCAGCAATTTTCAGGTATTTGCAGGAATTTTCACGAGGTGTCCAACATGTCAACGGGCGCACATTTATCACTTTTGCAGTTTTTGCATAAGGTGCCATATATGTCATTTTCCGATTGCCATTTGGTCGCAAAATTTAGGGATAGGAACGATATTTGAGCCAAATTTACCCTTAAAAACTGGTTGTAACAAGTTTCAAATGGAAAGTGTTAAAATGAAAAAAGCCACCAAAACGGTGGCTTTCAGACAGTTAGCGATATATTGTAATATTGTTGATAATCAGTTACTTACCGATGCAGAAACTATTTTCATAAGTATAATTTATTGATATATAGATATATAACGCATATTTTGTTACTCATAAGTAACAAAATAGTAACAAAATTGTAGCAAAAACCCTCTCACCTTTGGAAACTAAGGGTGAGAGGGTTATAAATTCAACGTGCCAATGGAGATACATTGACTGCACAAAGGTAATCAATTTAGAGCTAAATGCAAAAGGCGGTCGCCAAATTCTGACAACCGCCCTCCTAAACAATCTTTCTCCTAAAAACTAAATACCAAATATCATCATTTCTCTTACATTGTGATTAAATAAATCTCCGTATCAAATTCTTTAACGGCGTTCTGAAAGTCCATATAAGCAAAGCAAGCAATACCGCCACAAGCGCATTGAACCATTTTAAGCGGAACTCCTGCCATGCAGTCAAATCCTTTTCGACCATTACAGGCACTTCGACCTCCTTATCAACATATACTATGCTGTCACGATATATAATCTCCTTATCTGTCGGTACGGGCTTTTCCTGCTGTTTCGTTTCGAGCAAATGATGAAGCCTGCCTAATGTATCTATGGATGCCTTCGAGATAGCAAAATCATTTTCAAGCGTTGATGTAGTATCAGGAGTGACAACAGATGAAATCTGATGCGGTATTTCCAGCATAACCGTATCACGAATATATATACGCTCATATTTCGTTTCTACGCTCTTGTTTTGCGTTTCCTTTTGGATTACCTTTTGAGCCGTTGCGCAAGCTGTCAGCGCAAAGGAAAACGCTATTAGCATAAGGATAATAAACAGATGCTTCATTGCTCAATGTATTTGATTATACCATTTACATGCAACGCTGTGATTGCAGACTTTCCCTCCTCGCTCAAAAGATAATCTACGTCAGCCTTATTGTCTTGAAATAGGTTCTCTGTCAAGACTGCGGGGCAGTTTGTATCTCGGCATATTGCGAGGCTCTGCGTCCAGTAAGGCTCATCGGGCGAATATCTGCGGACTTTCAATCCTTTTTCTCCTGCTGCATCAATCAAGCAACAAGCAAGTGCTTTACTGTTCTTTGATGCGTTCTGCGAGATATAAGCTCCCCATCCGCAAGCATCGTGCCATTTGCCGTCAGCCCCAGCCGCATTGCAATGGATTGAGACAAGGATTGCTTTCTTTCCAGTATCGGCATAAATTCTGTTTGCTCGCTTTACTCGCTCGCTCAAAGGGATGTCGCTTTCTTCCGTCACAATTCGCTCTGCATCATATCCCCTTGCTTTGAGTGCCTTTTCAAGCCGCAAAGCAATCTCACGAGCGTATGCGTATTCCCTCAATCTTCCATCGGGCGACCGCTTTCCTGCGGTATCTACCCCGTGTCCGTTATCTATAAGTATCTTCATTGTCATAATTGATTGGTAATTCTGTGATAAAAATCAAGTTTGATATTGTCATAGACCGCTTTTACATTGGTGTAGGCACGGCTATTATTTGCTCCTGCCTCATTGTAAAGCTCGCTTTCGATAACTTGTGCAACCCATTCAATCCAGTCAGGATTGCAATACTCCGAAAGCCTTTTGCCTCTATATCGGAAATTATCAAAACGACTATTTCGGTCTTCATAGAGATTATGCAGGAGCGTATGGATTTTGGTCTTTGTCGCCTCTTTATCTACGATATGATTTTCTTCCCTGATTTTCTTGATAAGTCGGCATACCTTTTCGACCGCCAAATCAAAGAATACTCCCGATATGCTCTTGATGCGAAGTTGCGTTTCGGGTATCAAGCCCTCCGCAATATCAACCATCGCTTCACCGTTCTTTGTTGCTAACTCCTGCAAATATGTCAACTTGTCTGAATAATCGTTTAAGATATTCTCGATTACCGATTTGAACCATCGAAAACAGGTAATCATCAATCCCGATGCGAGCAAAAGGAATACGGCACAAATGACAATCATTATGCCGTAGTCGCTTATATCTTTCGCTACCTCTGTCACATGCTGCACTTCACTCATAGCAAAATCCTGATTAAGCGTCCGATAACTACTCCTCCGACCGTCAAGCCAAAGTCTACCCAATCCCATTTGCCGCCCCAAAGTTTATCTTTCAATTCAAGCGCGGCGGCAACGCCTATGCCTGCATAGGCAGCGCAATAGTTGCTGTCAGCACCTAATCCTATCAGGATGCCGCCGACACAATGTTTCCAACGATTGCTTGTTTTAAGCCATGTAATAATCTTATTCATTGCATTTCAACTTTTTAATTAAGGATGTGCCACAATGCAAAGGTAAACAAATTAGTGCCTATTAAGCACTAATTTGCGGACAATTTTATTTTATATGCTTCAAAAAGGCGAAATGCTTTCTCCTTGATAGGTAATCGGCATCATTCTCATTTGCATAGGCTTCATGTTCAAAAGAGATATTCCGATAAGCATTTCCTTTCATAAACAGCCTAATCAGCCACTCGATGATATACCAAATATAGAACGGCAGATAAAGCAATTCTTTCATCTGCTTTGTATGGATGCTTTCGTGATTGATTGTCGTTTGAGTGATATTCGCTCCTTTGCGAGCAAGTAGCACTCCGAATAGATTTATTGCCTTAAATCCCTTGAATGGCAGGATATTATTATATATTATTTTCATAGCCCTATTATTTACTGATATAGCCAGTCATTCATATTATGGATAAAGAAGATGAAAGAGCCATCATTACGGCTGGAATCATCGCTTATGTCAATGATAGCATAAGTAGTTCCCCTTTCTGTTACTGTCGGCTTTATTGGGAAGGATGAGCTGTTAACAGCGTATCCTAATCCTGTCGCCATGACAAGAACATTACTTGCTGAATTGAACCAATGGCTATCGAATGTTATTTTATATCGACCTTCCGCTAATCGCTCTACACTCATTGTGGAACGGTCAAAAGTCTTATAATTGATAGATGCCCCAGAGTTAGTGCCTGTCACTACGCCCATCGCCAAAGCCTTGATTTCTTTACCATAGCAATTTGCGGTCATAAGGTCGGTGCGATTTAATACAATCCAACCGTAGAACTCATCTTTTGTCCCATATCCCATAAGTTCTACGCACTCACGCGATACTTTTAGGCTTTCCTTTCCTACGCCATTCTCATAAAAGTATTTTCCAGTTGGAGCATCATATTGAATCATTCCTTCTGTTATGTCGCTGCCCCAACGGTAATTAGCGATGCACATTCTTCTGCCGCTTTGTTCTTTGCTCCATTCCAATGAGCCAGCGGTTATCCAACCGCCTCCAACAGCAATAGGAACGACATTATCATGTGTAGATGGTACGCTATCGCCTCCTATGACTATATCTATTGAGTCTGTTTCTCTCACGAATGGATTTCGCAATGAGCCTTGCAATGACAAATTCTGCATCTTGACATTTCCGCTCTTATCCCAAACTATGTTTCCTTTCGCTAATTGCCCAGAGCCGTCTATTCCGCTAAAAGAATACATTATAGTTCCATTGCTATTTACGGTCTCTATTGATACATTTTTCAATGATAGGACTTGGCTTACAAGATTGTTCCAGTCTATATAAGACTTATCATCACCGATATGCACCGCATTATTGAGTAAATCAATGAAGCTAATCCCGTCAGAGCTTACAATCCTATCGGTTGTGATGCGACCAGGCAATATCTCCGTAAAGCCGTATAAATCAACATAGCTTCTCTCTCCGTTGCTTTCAGAGTTCAGCACTCCGACAAGCAAATGATAATATCCGTCCACGTCATCCATTGCGATTGCTGTTTCAGACAAGACGAAAGTTCCTTTGGCGTTGGTATCATTACGGCTCACCTTGGCATAGAGATAATACTTGCTATCCGCTGCGGTCAGGACAGGAGAGAGGTATTCGCTTATTTCCCATACCTTATATTCCGATGCGCCGTGAGAGCTTGAAATTGAGGTGATGCCGAGCGTCATGTGCTGCAAGAAGCCGTGCGGACAATGAAGTTGCTTTATCGTATTATCATAGGTGATATTGTAAGTGACAGGCGTTAGATTGCTTTTGCTGTTCACGAAACGGAACTGCAAGCTCTCATCGCCTATAAGTGCCGCCATTGTTTGCACCGCAACTGGATTTACCGCAACGGAGAAGTCGAGCAATGAATCATTAAGCATCTCGATTGTTTCGAGAGCATCACGGAAACGCCTCTTTGTAAATTGGAGGATTCCTTTCTTTGTATCATTGATTACCACCTCCTGATTATCTATCTCTTTAAGCTGTGATGACAAGCTCTTGCCCGATACGGAATTTGATATTTCAAGCGAGGGCGAATAAGGCGAATTTACATAATCTTTGATGCCTGTAATCCTTATTGAAACGCCCTCTTTTGCAAATTGCTCATCCGAAAATAGGATATATGCTCCGACTTTCATATAGCCGCCGACATTGAGCCAATTACGTTTTGCCCATAATCCCTGCAACTCTCCATTGAACGTAAATTTTTGGTCTTCATTCTCATAGAGCTTCCGAGCCGCCTCACGGAACATATCCCATGACGCGCCCTCTTTGGTGAGATTATTACAGATATAGCTTTCAGGCAGCATAATCCCGAATACGGCATAAGTATCTCCAACAGCGGGTTTATAGCTCTCGTTCGGCATGGTGACACCGTCTATCTCCTGCGGTACAAGCTCAAATCTCCGCTCTGCGTGCTTGTATTTGAACTCGAACTGCTTGTCATCGCCTGCAAGCATTCCCGACTGGAATACGATTGTCGGCGTTTCTCCTGCAATGATGTAATCATTGAAATTAAGGTTGCTCGGTATCGAATTATCTATAAAGTCATAAAAATTATTATCGGCATCAATGACTTCAACGCCGCTCACCGTTCCCTCACGTGAGGGATATATATCAGAGCAATCAAGACTATCCTCTTTGACTGCATCCGAAATCTTGTCAATGCGCTCAATATAATAGCCTTGCGCGTCTGATTTATAAGTCCTGCCCTCATATTCGAGTGTCTGACCTTTCGGCAACAGAAGTTCAGGTGAGCCATACTTCGAGCGGTCGATATTCCGCTCTCCACCCTGCGTGTAAAGCCTCTTGATAGGCATCTCATCACTTTGCGTTGTCCTGCCGATACCCGGCACAAATCCATTGCCCTTGCCATAGCTCAACGGCAAAGGGTCATCCTTGAAATACTCTACCTTATGGAGCGAGATTACATGATTGACAATTTCCCATTCGGTCTCAAATAAATCGGCTACCGATTGCAGGGCATCGTCAATATAGACGTGATTGAACTCGATTGTTTTTTCATTGGCATCAATGCAAGTTCCTACGCTCCACACGCCGCTCCCTGCACGATTATTGAGGTTCTTGACTATTTCCTCGATAAGCTCGTGAGGCTTTGCGCACATTGAGTATTTCAAGCGTCCGTCCACGCTGTTGCGCATTTTATATAAGCCTAAATTGTCCTCATCTTGACCGAGCGTCATATCATAGGTGATATTCCGAGTTCCGCTCTTTTTGAGATTGGATGCAGCCCTCAAAACAAATTTCTCGTTCTGATACATGCACCATGCGCCCACAGGTATGTCTATATACTCCGACAAAGAGAATTTTAATATAAGCTGCGGTTTCGCCATCAAAGCCCGATAACGGTAGCTCGTATCATCTACCAATATATTATAAGTGCTGCTTCCGCAATGCAGGGTAATCATAACTCATTCTTTATTGTAATTGAAATAAAACCGTCCAAATATCCTGATGCTGACGTAATAGAGCAATGCAATCAGCACAAGCCAAACAATCTTCCACGGATTTGTATGCTGTCTTAATGATAGCTTTGTCATCCGAGAAAATAAGCATCTATCCGCTGTCTTTCGGTCTTGCTCATTGCCTCCCTTGTCGTAATCATCATCGTGCATACAGCAAGGCACATAGAATGTCTTGGCATAGGGAGGCTTGAAGTATTTGAGCAAGCCTTTGGAGCATCCGCAACCGTTACTCATCTGCAATCAGCTTTTGATAATCTACACTATCTTTCTCGTTCCATCCCTCATTTAAGGCGGTGACGATGAATGCAACCGCTTTCGTATAGAAATCGGTAAATTCCGACAATTCGGCAAATGTGTGATATATCGGATTGCAATCTTCATCCTCTCCGAGCTTAAACTTTATCGGCAAGGTCGCTCCCTGTGTCTGAACGGCGAGGTCGTATGCGGCTTTGAAATTCATTTGATTTTCTTGCGATAGATAGACATTGCCGCCGTTCCATTGGAAGCCTGTCAATATGCGCTCATCGGTGAAATGGTCGATTAAAGCTGTGATGTCCTCTTTAAGTTCCAATTCATCGGGCTTATGGTCATAATACTTGCGCCAATTATAGCCTTGCTCATCATCTCCATTTACTCTGCCATACCCGAATATAAGGAGATAATTATTATCGCTTAACTTTACAACTTGGTCTTGACGCTCTGTTGCGCTTACCTTAAAAAAATCTGTCTTGCCCATATCTCAATCTTTTTATGTAAATTTATATTTGACCTTATTATCGCCGAAGTATTCAGCCGCTATCACGGTAGAAAATGGTATTTCACCCATTTCTTCCAATTTGTCGAGATTGCTTTTCATCTCATCGCAATCAGTAAAGAACTTGCTCAAACTGCCGTTTCTTGTATCTCTGAACTGCACAAGCCAGCGCAATCCGAATTTAGTCTGCACGTCACGCTCAAAATCAAGTACCTCAATCCTTACGTTTACAAGCTGCCTTAATTGGGTCGTGCCGTTTGCAAACCGCTTCTTTCCGTCTTTCGGCGTATATGTCACATTCAATGATGCAAAATCTTTCATCCTTTTCTTTTTTAGTTTGTTCAATTCGGAGGGATATAACAGCGTTTCCATAAGATGCCAGCTTTTACAATGCTTCGCCATGCCCCATACAGAGCCGATTATCTCCTGCCTCCGTTTTCTGCTTTTTACTTTTTTCAGCTTACGGGCGAAGTTCTGCTTTATCCGCTTCCGCAGCTTTGAATGCGTTGGGTATATCACAAATCCGAGGAAGTCTAAGCCCTCCTCAATAGGAAAGACGCGCTCGTTCTTTTTTATCTCCTGCCCGATACACTCTACCTGTTCATGCACTATACCCCTGCACTCCCACAGATAGAGTTTCGTACCGCTGCCTATCAAGCCATCATCGCAATATCGGTAGAAATGCTTTACCCCGTATCGGTCTTTCAGATAATGGTCGAGAAAGACGGATAATAAGAGATTGCACACGCCTTGCGAGGCTCGTAATCCCATGCTCATTCCCTCTGGCATCAGCCGTACAAACTGCTCCATAATAGATAGCAAGAGTTTATCCTTGAAAACTCTTTGCAGGGCATACATAGCGAAATCCTGCTTTACGGTATCATAAAACTTTCGGATGTCGAACTTATACCAATACCTTATATCGGGATATAGCTTCATATCATTTACGATATAGGCTTTAAGCTCGTGCATCCCTCTGCCTTTGATTGATGCGGAGGTCGTGCGGATATACCTTTTGCGAAGATGCTTATCGACAACGGTCATCACCGCATTTACTTTGATACGAGCCGCCATGCAATAAACCTGAATGTTCCTGACCTTTCCACCCTCTATAATGGTCTTTGTCTTGCATCCATGATTTTTCAGTTCTGCATCTGTCGGCTTTCTATGGTGAGGAAATAGCGATATTTTTCCCGATAATATCTCTTGTTTTACAATTGCAAGAAACTCCTCCCGATGCTCGATGAGCCATTTGCCCTCATACATCTCTTTTCGGGCTGTTCCTCGCACGACCGTATCAAAAGATTGTTCGAGATTGCTTTGCTCGATAATTTCTTCTATGATAAATCCCTCACGCTTCATTGTGATATACCTTCAGTTTCCGCAGGTCTAAGGTGTTCGAGAATTGACCTACCAACCTCTACCTGCAATAGTCATTTTTCAGTTTTCCGATATAGTATCGCTGTTACTGAGGTTCGGGTTTCTCGCCCTTGCGTCCATGCTATCCCGTAGCATCATCGTATAGGGGCGATTTTGGTGAATATCTTTTTTTCTGTTTGCAAGCCGAGAGCCGTTATTCGTATTCGAGTTCGAAGATGCGTTATTCGCGTTCGCATAGGCGAGACCGCCATTCGCATTCGCATTGTTGTTCGCACGACCAACGACACGGCGATTGAAACCCTCTGCCTTTTCGTCCTGATATTTTAGGGAGGGGGCGGTCTATCGACCGCCACGCTCACGCTTTGTCGCTCTTTTCGTTTCATTGCTTTATTCATTTGTTATCTCAATTTCACCACGGAAGGCAAGCCGAGAGCCGCTAACCGCATACGAGCCCGAAGATGCGTTATTCGCGAGCGCATAGGCGAGACCGCCAACCGCATACGCATTGTAGCACGCACGACCAACGACACGGCCACGGCTGTTGGTATAATAATTAGCATCGCAATAATTTGAAGCCCATACAGAGTTATCGGTTGTTGTCTTTGATGCTATAATATCACAATATCTGCCATGCCTTACCCTGCCGATGCAATATCCCGAATTAGTGCTTAATCCCTGCACTGTTCTTTCGGTCTTGCTTATCGGGTCGTAGATATGCCAAACAGCATCAAGAGGATATTCGTTATTCTCAACGCATCGGTCTTTCTTATATTGAAGCCATGACGGCACATTGACGGCAACATTATCCATCACCTCCCATGTGCAAGCCATAAAACTTTCAAATCCGAGGACTTTATTTCCGCTATTGCTGCCGATTATGGTTCGGTCGCTGTCTGCATTTCCGAGAGCATCGGTATATCCAGTCATGCCGCCTGCTCCCTTTCCATATCCACACATAAGCTGTGCATCCCTCGTTCCATTGAGCGAATACCAAAGGATAGCCATCAGTTTGCTCATTTCATAGTCTATAAGCTGGAAGCCATTGCCACGTCTCATTGCGAGGTTCATAAAGTCCTTATAGGTATAGTTCAGCGTTCCGACAGGCGTATTCTTAGGCGTTCCGTCATCTTCATAAGTCCATTCGGTAGAAGTCGCCGATGTTCCGTTGCCTCGCTGCACCGTTGCGCCGCTGACAGAGCGGAGTTGCCGCAAATTATCAACCGAAGCCTCATATACGCCTCCGAGCCATGCTTCACTATGCACCCAATCAGGCTCAATCGCCTCTATTTCCGAACTATCGACTGCAATCGCTTCAAGCTCTGAATTTGCAGCCAAAGCGGTAAATGCGAAAGTCTTTGCTCCGCTCGGCACATCAATGAAGATATAATCACCGTCAATGAAATCAAACATATTGCCGCTGACCGCCATATTATACTTTGATATGATGATGCCTTGCGCATTGAGGAACACGGCACCGATAGCGGAATTATTCAACCCCGGCCATCTTACTTGCTTCATGCCCTCGACATCCAACTGATATACATTATAGCTGGGTGTTTCCGTCAATACTCCCGATGTTTCCAATGTGCTTTCATTTGGCGTGACATCAGTAATGATGATTGCCATATTCTCATTGCGGACAATGTTTTTAAGCTGCTTTCGGTTCGTTTTATGTGCGGTAGAAAGAGGCTCATCCGTGAGTGATGACCATGCAATATACTTCTTTTGGTTCTTGAAGTCATTGATGCCCTTGTACCATAATGCAGGGCAGCGCATGAATACATCAAAGCCATCACCTAATTCATCCTTATAATCAAACTCCGTTCCGTCTGCAAGCTGCTGGTAATTGCTTTCGCTGATGCGCTCTCCTTTCCATTTGCCTATTGATGCTTCGAGCTTCCCCTTTACTGGTATCAGCTTCTCCCGAATTTTCAGCATGTGTCCGCTCGCCTCATAGCTTTCTCCTGTCGTATTATTGTCAAGATTGGTGATATTCTTCGGGTCGTTCACCGTATCATCAAACACGACCATAGTAAATTGAGCATTATGCAAGTCGAGGGCGGGGAAATAGTCTGCAAGCTCATTGAAAGCTGTATCTTCGATAAGATGCGTCAATATCCATTGTCCTGTCAGACCGTCACAAGCATTGTCGAGGTCAGAGCCAATGCCTTTCGCTCCTGATGCTTTGAGCGCGTCAAGTATCGTGGTATCGGCGGTAATTTCCAAATCGGGCATCGAAATCTCTTTTACGCTTGCACCGCCTCCGACTACCGCTGTAAGCAATGACATGGCATCAATCTCGCTGCATCCCGAAAGCTGCAAACGCTGTATGCTCATCACTCCCTCAATAGTCAGACCACCGTTCGGATAAGTCAGATTAGGCAGATTTACCAGAGATAGGGCGGTCATCGTTTCGGGTAACTGCATTGTCTCAATCGGCGAAGTCTCGGCAGGAGTGAAAGTCTGCAAAGATGAGCCTTTTGCCAACAGCTTTACCAATCGAGGGCAATAGGTAGCGTCAATCGCCTTTATCGGGAAATTGCGCACATCCAATTCTTCGAGGAATGGAAGCTGACCGAGATTGAGCGTATTAAGCTCCTCGCCTGTATTTGTGGCAGGAGAATAGCCATCGCCTCCGATAATCAGCTTCTTAACAAGCGTAAGTTCAGAAATATCCCATCCCGATTGTTTGGGAGTGGCATTGCGCACATCAAGCTCTTCAATGCGCTCTGCTCCGTAAATATAGAGCATCACACCGCTACCGAGGTTTGTATTGTTCGAGTGCAATGTTGCACTTTCTCCTGCTTTCAGATAAACGCTTTCCCTTGCGCTGCTTGCTTGGTCTACTCCGATGCCAAAAAATCCATCTTTCGCTGCCTTGATTGTCACACTCATATTCGTGCCTGTGCATCGCATGGAGATTGCAGAGGAAAATGTATCGCCGCATTGATAATATCCGTCACGATAAAGGAAACGGGTAGCCACATAATCCTCCAAACGCTGAATGCTCAATCCGTGCAGTGCATAGAAATAATTATCGCTTGATTTGGAATGCTCAATATACTTTCTTATGCCATCATAAGATGATACGAGCTTCGGCCATTTCTGCAAGCGGTCGGTAATCCAATACTTGCGGATGCCCTCTGGCGAGAACGGACGCAATCCCGATGTTAATTGTATGCTTCTCATCGTGGCGGCAATGGATGCTACCGTCACCGTCTTTGTCGTGTCCGCTGTATCGCTGTCGCTCTCATAATCTTTCAGCCAAATGTAATCAGACTTTGCAAGTTGCGTAAATAATACGCTGTCGTGACCTTGATAATAGCCGTTAGGGTCATTATTCGGGTCAAGTTCGGCAGGGATAGTCAGACCACAGTCATTATCAGAGCCGAGGATTGTATCACCGTCATAAAGGTGATTTAGATACATCCTTGTTTCACCGTCAGTATCGAGATAGAAGCCTACCATCATGTTTTTGCTTCGCTGGTCAACGGCTGCGATATAATCGGTAAATACATGGTAGCAAATCATTGAATGGACATTGGCGACCTTGTGCAACTCATGCTTGAATTTCAGCAAGCGGTTTGCGGTCGTTCCGCTTACGCTGCTTCCGTCAAGCATAATGTTTCCGTCAGCCTCCGTCAAGTTCTGATTGCATTGCTCGCACCATTCAAGCCACTTATAAAGCGAATAAGGAACTTTCCTACCGTCCTCGTAGGCTTGGTTCAAATCGTCATTGTCGGGATAACGGCTCTCAAAGTAATTCAGCCATACAGGAGTGCTGTCATCATCGCTTTTCGGGGCGAGCATATCATCAACGCTCTTGACACCTTGAAACCAGTCCATAGCGTTATAGGCAAGAAGCTCGTAATTTTCAACTGGGTTTACCACATCGCCCGTGATGCGCCAACGACCGCCTGTATAGGTCATCGTGCCTGTTGTTTCTTTCCATGTGCCGTCCTGATAGCGGAATACCATGTGATTAGGGCCGCAAAACTCGCTCAAAACATAGACCTCTGACGTATCCCAATCGCCCTTATCAATCGAGGAATTGAAATCTGATAAGGCCTGATTTTTAGCTGCGATAAGCTCTATAAAGTCGCCATAATTCAAACAGCCCTCATTATAGCCCTCCGCATCTTCAAATCCGAATACTGCGGCATCTCCTTTGTCATCATTCCAATTCCCTTTTGCATGGAAATATCCGTAAGACGGAGAAGTCGCGTCAGATGAATGTTCATCGGTTCGGAAAAAAGCGCACGGTATGCTGTCAATCGAGGTATTCAGCACATATTTCCCTGTATAGGCATTCTGTGCAGGGGTCATATAATTTGCTCCCAATGCTCTTTGCAATTCATTGAATAGCTGCGTTGATGCGCCGTTATTTGCGCCGCCGCTCTCTGAATAATCGACCTTTACCGTGATGATATTGGTAGGCACAGATGTTTCTATCGGTTGCACACGGTGATTGGCGGCATTAGTCGCACATTCATCGTATTTCAAAAGGTCATCGCCTGAAAACTCGCTACGGTCGTGCAATAGCGTGATTGTTGCCGCTTTGAGCTTCATTTTGATATTCTTTATCGGGCGCATGGATGACGTTGTTCCCTGATTGCTTACCGTTACGCCAATAGCTTTGAAATCCTGCCAAGGTCTATCAGGGAAATAAGCATATACATCGAGTATTCGAGTGGTTTTCTTATCTCCGTCCAGACTTTCCAAATAATCGGGATAGTTATCCGATGTATTAGCGGTGTTTGCGTTTTTGCATAGCACAAAATAAGGAATGCCGATATTGAACAATGAGGCAGCTTGCGGGCGATTGGTCGCTGGCTTGCCCTCTGCCGACTGTGAAGCCATTACCTGATTGTAATTGTATTCCGTAATCATACTATCAGCATCAGCGAGTTTGAGCAAATAATTGTCGAAGCTCTGCTCAAATGAATAATAGGTTTCCCATGCCCTGATATTATACAGATACAAATCGCCATCCGTACCGTCAAAGGAGATAGGCGTTGCGTGGCGACCGAGCGTTCCGCTGTCATAATAGCAAGCTCCGATAAGCTCGCCATCGAAATACATCTTCGCAACTCCAATGCCAGCGTATGGTGCTTGGCTTGTAGGCTCGATTACTATTGCGACATCGGTAATGCTGTCATCCTTGATTGCAGAGGTTATGGTATGCGCAACCGTTGCAGCATTGTCGGTCGTGAATACCACATTCTTTCCTGTCACATAAAAGCCGAAACCGTTAGCGATGCAGGAAATGAGCCTTGCTTCATCATCTGCCATATGACGCACACGGATGCGGAATTGTACCGCCAATCCGTTTGTTTCAATCGCCGCTTGATTGAACGGCGCATAATCGAGCGAGGCTTTCACATTCTCTGCGATACGCAAAGCCATCAATCCGCTGTCATTTTCCGTGCCATATTCCTCTGTACCGAAGCTGTCTTTGACAAATCCGTTGGTCGAATAATTCGCTCCGATTACAGACAAGGTATAGCCGTTGTCGGTAATGCTCTTATCTGCGTCCGCATTGCTTCTGCCCGACATATCCATATCTACCATAAGCTGTGCGGTAACAGGCTCGATGTCAAGCAATGTTCCCGAAACCTTGAAAGATGCGGTTGCCGAGGTTTGATTGTCTGCTTTTGCTTTCAGATTGATTGTAACGCTTCCGTCTGTCTGATAGCCCGATACTCGCTGTGTATAGGTATAAGTCATCGAACGGTAGGCGAGTGTCGTTTGCTTGACCGTATCCTGCTGTCTGACCGTTTCTATAATCTCAACCTCTATCTGCTGTGCAAGCGGATTATAAGCTGCAAAATCCATTGAAATGGTTTCATATTGCTTTACCTCCGCTGTCTGCTTTTCTGTCAGCCATCGGGTCACGACAATTGGGGTGGTATTGCTTTGATTTACCACCATTACCGCCGTATAAAGATAATTGCCGACAACACCTGATGCAATATCCACTCCGTGAATGCGCAAAGGATATGCGCCGTGTTTCAGCACAGAGCCGAGGCAATTATTGGGATTGATGCTTACTGAATGGGAATAGGTATCTGAAACGGTAGCCGTTCCGAGTTCTTTCCATTCTCCATTAAGATATATCTCGGTTGTGCAGAGAATGCCCTTGTCGCTTGCGTTATTGGGGAAACGATACATCGGCAAACTCTTGATTGCGCCGCCCTCTTGTATCACGGTGGATGCGGTATAATTCAAAGTCTGCTCGCTTCTGATAGTCACATCTACTGCTGTCACATTGATGTTTCGGCTTCCGCTATGCTCGCTGTCATCGTAAGCGATAAGACGGAATTTGCGCTGTGATGCCTGTGCGAAATATGCCGATAAGTCGAAAGAGAAGTCAAAGGTCTCATTGTCGGCTGACGATGCCTGATTGAGGCGGTACGTTTCGAGAAGCTGATTGGTATCTCTGTCGTAAAGTTCGACCCTCTCAATAAGGTTGGCAAGCTCTTGCCCTCCTTGCGTGGTGACGCTTCGGATTGCGGCATTGAGTATCATTGAGCCTCCTGCCTGTCCGTACAAAGGCGAGCTTTCAGGTATGATTGTGACGATTGTTCCAGAGCTTTCGCCGCTGCCTGTGCCAACCGCAAATTGATGCTCGTTGCCGACCATTTCGCCTTTCCCGTTCACCATTGATATTTTGATTACGCCATCCTCCTCGGTATTGACATTGAGGTCTGTCGGGATAAGATTGTATGCTCCGCCTGTGGAGAAAGCATCTTTTCCTCCCTCCTCCGGCTCATCTTTCGTCTCAATCTCCGTACTTGCTCCTCCTCCGAAATCCTGCCATAATGCAGCTTCTCCGAAGTCAGTAGCCTCGCCCTTAAATTGCTTGGTTTCCCATGTGTTATCGGCGGTCTTATAAGTGATGACAAGTCCGCTCTTTGCATAGGTGATGCCTGTCGAGGTCTGCAATGTCTTGATTGCAGCTATCGCATATTCAAGTGTATAGAAAGATGCTGACGTGCAAGCTCCGCACAGATAATCTACATTGATGAGCATTTCATCTCCTGCCGACATCCCTGCAAGGTCGAGCCAATTATTCGGATTATTGAAATTGACCTGTGAGCTGTCAGCACCGATATATTGATATGTTTTCCATGACATATCAGCAATGGCAAACGTGATTTGTATGCCGACTGTGGTATATCCTTTTTCATACGCCTTTGCGATTGCTGTTTCAAGCGTATAATATCCCATTGTGAGCGGTGCGTCATTGGTGACATTGTAACAGTTCCCGACCGTTGCAGAGCCTCCGAATTTGCGCCAATCTTCATCGCCTGCCCAGTTCGAGCCTATCCATTGCCAGCTTTCCCAACCGCTTGCTCCCTTGAATGTGAGGACAACGCCGCTGACCTTATAAGTAGCCGCGTCATCACGAGCATTGATAAGCTGTCGTATTGATTGTATGGTCGATGTTTCATTAAGTGACAAAAGCACATTGGCATTGATGAACATTCGGGGCGCAACGGTCTTTTCGACAAGCTGCTTAATCTCCTCCTCATTACCTCCTGCCACGACAAGATTGTTCTCGCTATCATCCCAAACGTAAATGAGGTTATTGAAAGTATAAACCTTATTTTTAAGGATTTCTGTACGATTGAAATTAAGATAGCTATCGGCACCAGCCCAATTATTATAATACTTGCCATCAGTAGCATATAAAGCGAAAACCCGCTTATTCTCAACATAAATGACCTGTCCGCTTAGAACTGTGCTTGCTTGCTGTATCGTAGCGGTCGGGATGATACCGTCAAAATGCGATAATCCCGAATTATTGGCTGCGGTCTTTGCTGCATTAGCGGTTTCAAGTGCTGTGCCTGATTGCTCTGCTGCTTGTTCTGCCGCTGTTTTCGCCTCTTGTGCTGCTGTTGCTGCATTATTGGCTGCGGTCTTTGCTTCTGTCGCTGCGGATTGGGCTGCGGTCGCCTTACTCTTGGCATCCGCTGCTTCCGTCACGGCATTATTATACGATTTGAGCAAATCGCCGAGAGGCACTTTAACGCTCTCGTTTTGAGCATTGACACCCAATGTCATCAATCCGTCAGTCGAACCGACTAACGGCAATTCGGAAATTCTTTTCTTTTGGTCTGCCATAAATCCAAAATTTTAATTGTTTACATAAATTCTGCTATTGCCGTCCTCGGTCACGATAAACTCTCCCGATTGCGTTATAAGGTAGGATATGCCGCTTCGAGGTCGTATCAATATGCGTGCAGGGTCTTCCTTATCCTCTGTAATCACCCAATCGTCATCCTCCGTAGCAAGGAGCATATATTGACTTATCGGTCTGCAATCGGTGAAAGTCAGCACAACGGAAAATTCGCACCATACATGACCGTTATTCAATATCTCGAACTTGGTAACGCTGTTCTTGCTGTAATAGCAATCATATAAAGCGTCCATCTCCCCGAATAGGAATTGTCGTGCTTCGGGCTGCATCAGGACTGAAAAAAGCGCATTCCAACGCTTCCAAAACTCATCTATATCATCGGTTCTTATCAATAGCTTCAAAGTCGCGTCTTTGGTCTTGAAAAATACGCTTTGGCTGTCATAGCTCACTCCTGCGGTATCTTGTGTGCTGACGGATAGATTAGACCTCACATTCGGGGTCTTTCGTAAGCTGTCATCTGTTCCTTTGAGGATGTAAGAGCCGAACTGCGACATATCAATGCCGTCAAGCTCATATCCGAATTGGGCGACTTCCGTATCTCCAAATTCGTATGGACTTTCATCGGGAACGGCAGGGAAATCATCGGCAAACGATAATGTCAGCTTTCCGAGCTTGATAAAAGAGGAAAATGTGCCGTTCGATGTCAGCCTCAATTTATAGCTCTTTTTCAAGTCCGCGAAATAGAATGTATGATATGCGCCTTGTGATATATCATTGAAAAAATCTTCTGCATACCTTACATTGGTGATGCAGAACTGGATATTGAAAGTCTTTGTATCAAGTACGGGAGCGGTTAAATCGACTTCCTCACCGTCAAACTCTGGCCATTCGGTGCTGTCGAGCTTTTTGAATGAGGGCATCTGTATGAGTGCCTTATACCCATACTGCTCAACGAAAATGCCGTATTCGAGAAAGGCATCTTCTCCGTCAACCAATAATTTGCCTTGCTGCGTCATCTTACTATCGCTTTATCTTTGGTGATATATGACACGCTCGATTTTGCATCATTTTCAATCTTGACAACGGCATATCCCGATGCAATGATGGAGGCTCGTGCGCCGTGCATCAAATAAACTCGGTTTCCTGCGGTTTCCCGATAGTTCAGCATAGCGGATGAGTTACCCACCAAAAAGACGCGGCGAGCCTCTGAAAGCGAAATTTCGCCGCAGTCAATATACACGCCGTATCTTTCGGGATGGTATTTCTTGAACTTGCGGAAAGTCGCTAAATCGGGAAAATTATATCGGGTAAGGAACTCGATGCCTTGCGGTGTGAACATAAGCCTGATAAGCTGCTCCAAATTCTCTGTTCCCTTGAACATGGTGCAGTCTGCGAGCTTTTGAGCAAGCTCTTTGTTTCCGATAGAGGCGCATATCATTTGCGCTTCATCTTTGGCTTTCTGCCATTCTTTCTGTATTTTCTTGATAAGCTCTTTCATATCATGTGCGAACTTTTATTCCTTTGGTCTGTATATCTCCTACATCGCTTCTGATATTTCTGATATTGATGTTCATCGTATCAAGTTTATCATTCATTCTCGATGTATTTTCTTCAATCCCTGTCAGCTTTTCAAGCATTGCGTTGCTTGTGCGGTTAAGCTCGATTACGCCTTGATTGATAGAGTAGGTATGCCCTTGTATGGTCGTGAGCCGTGCATTATTTTCATCAACGCTATCCTGTGAGGCGGTTGCAATGCCTTTCTCTGTGCCTTGTCGTTCCTCATCGCCAGAGAACCAGTCTGTGACGGTATCAGGCAAAGCCTCCCATATCTGCTCAAATTGAGTGCCTACCATATTGAGGTCGTTTGCAAACTGCCCCATCGAATCAATGACGGTCTGAATGCCTCCGTTAAAGCTGCCATCACTCCCGAACCATTTTGTCTTATACTTATCGAATATCGCTCCGATAGGTGCTTCAAGATATTTCTGTATAAGCATCCTTTGCAGGACATCGGCGACAATATCCTTGACCTTATCGTGCCATGCCTCCATCGCATCCTCGCCCTGCCTTGCTGCTTCGATAAAAGCCTGTCCGAGTTCGCTTGCCAAATCCTCTGCGGTATAGCCGATAATATCTTCAAGCATCTCATTGATGATTGTAGCCATTTGTTCGGCATTCTCTTGAATTTGACGCTGCCACTCTGCAATCTGACCGCTATCGCTGTCTTTCTTATCATTCTCGGCATTTATCTGATTTTGCAGCAATATCTGTTGTTCTGCAAGGTTTTCAAGTTGCGCACGGGCATCTTTATATTTATCTTCTCCGAGTGCTTTATCTGCGGTATATGCTACTCCTGCATAGGCATCTGCAATCTTTTGGATTGATTTCTCATATATCTCATTTTGATAGATAAGTTTACCGATTTTATTGCCCCAAAATAAGCCAAACCTTTCTGTCACATTATGCAGCTTCAATACCTCATCTTCTGTTTGAGAGAGGATATTCTTCAGCTTTTGCAGGGCATCGCCTGTATTTGCTTGCAAACGCACGGCATCAGCATTATCAAGCTCCCATTGCAGTTGGTCGATATGCTCTTGCAAACGTTCAATCTCCTCTTGCTTCTCATCGTCATCATTGAATAGATTAGCAATGGCGGTCGCAATCTGCAATGCTGCCGAAATGACTGCAAGGATAACAGATGCTTTCTCTACGGTGGAAATGGCTGCTGCGGTCGCTGTTGCCGTACCTTGTACCGCCGTGCCTGTCGCTTGTGCGGTGGTCTGCATTGCAGATGCTACGCTCTTACCCGTGTCGCCGATAGCATCAATTACGGTAGAGGTAGCATCCAGCATTTCAGAGATAAATCCTATCGACTTATCTATGCTGTCCGCCACGTCATCGGAAAATACAGATGCAAGATTTGACGCTTTGCTGCCCACGTCTTTTATCACGGTATTTACAGATTTCAACTGCGTAGCGAAGTTCTTATAAGATACCGTGATGTTATTTCGGGCTTTAAGCGCATTTTGCTCTGCTTTGTTGCTTTTTTCGGTAGCTTGATTGAGCTTATTTTGAGCCTCTGCGGTTGCATTGAGGGCATCTTTATATTTCTCGCTATCTTCTGAAAGAGTACCCTCGGCAACCTGTGCTTTCAACTGCTGCTCGTATGCCAATGCAGCATCATATTCCGCTTGTGCCGCCGTCAGTTCTTTCTGTGCGGTTGCATAGTCATTGATAGCGGTGACAAATTCCTCTTTATACTTGCTGATGTCCTGCAAGGACTTTGCAAGAGCGGTGAACGGATTGCGTGATGCAATCTCATCTTCAATCTTTGTCATAGCCTCTTGCAAATCCTTTATATCTGACACATTCATAGAAGAAGTATCTACCGACTTTATTTTTTCAAGCGCATATTGCAATGACGATATGGATTGCTCGCCGATATTGCCAAAAACAGCCTCCCAATTTATAGAGCTTTTCAGATTATCGAGCTTTACATTGCTGATGGCATCTTCAAGTTCCTTTTGAAGGGAAAGCGTATCGCCTTTGGTCTTTGCATCCCTTATCTTTCGGGCATACTCCTCTGTAAGTGCAAGTATTTTCTCCTGCATATTGCCGTACTTGATATAATAGTTGTTCATTGCTTCGGTTTGCAAATCGGCTTCTTCCTGCAAGGCTTTTTCGGTCGCTTTCTTTTGCTTTTCCTCATTCAATTTTCGGGCTGCATCCAAAGCATCTGTCTGGTCTTGCGTTAAACCATTTGAGCCAACCGTTACGCCAGCTTCTTTGTTTTCCTTTTTCCAATCGCTTTCCTGCTTGTTGAGTTTGTTTTTCTGTTCGGTATATTCGAGGTCTATCATGGCGAGCTTCTTTGCCAAACCCTCCTCCATAGCCTCTACTTCTGCTGCTTTCGTTTCTTGCTCAATCTGCACGAGTTCTTGACCGAGCTTGCGTTTCTTTTCAGCACGGCGTTGCTCCTCTTTCTCCTCTTTTTCGGCTTGCTTTTTTCTCTTGTCTGCATCCTTGTTTTCAGACGGTTTGGTAGCATCATAAGCCTTTTTAGCGGTAGATAAAGCGTCTTTCAGTTCCTTTGCTTTCTTCTCATAATCCTCTTGTGTAAGATTATTGGATGTGTCGGCAAGGAAATCATTATACTCTTTCAATGCTTTTTCGTAATTCTTTCGTGCAGATGCTCCCCAATCAGAACTTGAACCTTTTGGCAGATTGCGGCGGTTCTGCTCCGATTGCAGTTTGTTAAGCTGATATTGCAGCTCATCACGGGAGAAAGTGCCAGTCAGACGTGCGTTTCCCTGCGTTATTGTGCCGTATTGCTTTTCTTGCGTCTGCATGAGAGCGAGCAAGTTCTTTCGTTGTTTGATTTGCTGTTCGAGCGTCTCATTACTTATTCCTGTCAAGTTCTCGAAATAGGCATTGACATCCTCTTTTCTGACTTGCGTTTTAAGGCTTTTACGTTTGTTGTATAGATTTTTAAGTTCAGCTTCCTCATTTCTATTTAGACCGCCGACTTTCATCGTATAAGCACCTACCGTAGAATATCCTGTCACATATTGCACATCGGCTTTCTTTTTTTCAAGCTCTGCAATCCTTGTTTCTACACTGTTTAATTCGTTTTGAGGACGTGTAATAGACTGACCTGCTTCAAGCTCTGCAATTTCCTCCTTGATTTTCTTGATGTTTTTCAGTTTCTCGTATTCTGTATCATATTTAGCGAAAATATCAGGATATTTCATTTCGAGCTTATTCAAAGCCTCACGACGCGTATCAGTTGCAACGGCTTCATCGCCAGCAACGGCGCAAAGCTCCTCGATTTTGCGTTTATGCTCCTCTTCTGCTTCGATAGTCTTTTGCTTTGCTGCCTGATAATCTTCTTCCGCTTCTCGCATAAGCTCTGTTTCGGTTTTCATCGAAATTAAAGCGGCGACTACTCCTGCTATGAGGGTAGCGATAAGCACATAGGGATTGGCAAGCATTGTCGCATTGAGCAACTTTTGCGCTTTCTCAACAACGACAAGCCAACCATAATGAATTGCCTCGGCTGCGGTCAAAGCACCAACTCCTGCCGCCTGCAAAGCATGTGCAGCGGCAACAGCCATGCAAGCGGTACGATATACGCCATAAGTAGCGACAAGACTTAAAAGCACACGACCGACCTGCTCATAATTGGCGACAAGGGATGATACAACGCCGAGTGCATCATTGATGATGCCCTCTGATTGTTTTCCTATGTCATTGAACATAGAAGATATAGCATCGCCGATATTGGAAATCTGACCTGTGATGGTCTTGCTCTGCTCCTCCATGAGATTGTAGAACATACCGCCCTCATTGGTAAGATTTTGGATGACCTTTTGAACTTCGGGAAATCCAACCTTACCCTCCTCAACCAATTCTCTCACTTTGCTTTCAGCAACTCCGAGCACATTAGCAAGTTCTCTAATCATCGGGATGCCTCTGCCTGTGAATTGATTAAGGTCGGCGGTATATAGTCTGCCCTGCGTCATCGTAGTACCGTAGAGATAGACCAAATCATTAAGCGGCTGTGATAGTCCTGCGGCAATGTTTCCGAGCCTTATAAGGTCATCGTTTACATTGTTCACATTCTCACCATAGGCGAGCAACTGTCTTGCGCCATTGGAGATGCTTTGCAGGTCAAACGGAGTTTTAGCGGCGGTGTCAAGCAACTGTGTCATCAGTTCGGTTGCTTTTTCCTCGCTGCCGAGCATGGTACGAAATGCGACTTCAAGTTGCTGGAACTCGCCTCTGACATTGATTATTTGCTGTATTAGAGATTGAGCGGTGAAAGCCACGCCGATGCTTGCGGCTGCTTTCGCAACATTGCCGAGAACATTACTCAAACTCATGCTCTCGTTGGATATATCCTGCATGGATGCTTTGATGCCGTCATTGGTCTTGCTTACCGCTTTCCCAATGCCGTCTATCTTGGTATTCATGCGGCTTTCCATTGCTGCAATTTTAGCCTCAATCTGGGTAATGCCTGATTCAAGACCTTGCAAATCGACCGCTGTTCCAAAACTTAAAGCTCCGTCTTCCGTATTCATGCTTTCACAATTTCTTCATCGTCAGTAAAATCTTTGAAATTATCAGGATTGTTCGCATCCTTGCTATCGTCATATAAAGGCTTATCATCCTCTTTTTCATCATCAGGCATCGGCAAGGCTCTGCTATACATCACAGCGTTTACATAGCTGATATTATACAAAGCGTATTTTTCGGTAACGCCCAATGTCTTTGCAATGCCGAGGACGGTTGCCCAAATGCTATCGTTTAGCCCACTTCCTTTGTTGGCTGTATGATATTTGCCTCGCTTAGGGAAGTGGTAATGGAGAAAAAATAGCCTATCTCCAAATCGCTTAACCGTTGAACAATTGTGTCATACAAGGTCTTTGCACCTACGGTCTTGATGATTGCATCTGCGAGTTCTGCCTTTCTATCAATGACTTCCACTATTTCTTTGATTTCTTTTCTCTTGATTAAGCCGAAAAATCGCTTATGCACTATTTCTACTTTTCGTGTCACCTTTTCGGTCAGTCCATTTGCTCCGAGTATCAAAATAGCACCAATTTCTCCGAGTTTTCTATAATCTTTGGCATAATGAAGCACGGCGTTCAGTTGCTTGTCTTTCGGTGCATCTTTCACGATAGGCAAGGTTGCTATAATCTCCGAAATAAGTATGAGTGTGCCGATGCTTGGCGGCGCAATCTTATAGGTCTTGCCGCCAATCGCAATCTCGCCGATAGGCTTTTCAAGTATCGCCGATGCAACACGGCTTTCGATAGTCTCTTTCTGTTCCATATTTGATATGCTATAATTGGGGCAGGGGTCGGAATCGAACCAACGCACTCCGCATCGAAATGCGGCAAAGCCTCCATCTGCTAATCCCTGCATTAGGCATTTCTATCCTCCCGAAATGCAAAGGGGTGTCTATTCCACACGCCAGCCATTACGCAATAAGATAGGTTGATTAACCACCTACTCCCGGAACCGTTGCTTCTTGCCAATCAGTATCCTTTACACGGAACTTCTTGTAAAGCTCTCCGTCAGAGCAAGCCAAAATCTTGAATGTCAAATCAACATAAGAGCCTTCTTCTTCCGATGAACCAGGACGGAAAGAAACATGAGTGCGTCTTGCCTTTATGCCGATAGAGCCGATGTTTTTCGGGGTCAGCTTTACGGAAAAATCTTTGCTTACTACATTTGTTTTTACCGTAAGCTCGTTTGAATCTTCCGAAATTGTTGCTCCCGTAAACATCTTCTCTTTATCGAAATCCATTTCCTTAACGCGAGTGGTAAGGGAAACGACAGGCTCGCCCTCCTCCTCGGCTACTACGATACCGCCTGTTGCGGTGGCAGTCAGCGTTTCGCCGTCCTCCGTTGCAAGGGTGGTCGATTTATCGTTGATTGTGCCGACATCGGTGAGGGTAGTTGCCATTGCTTCATTCTCACCAGTCTCACCGACTTCAATCTTGCATTTCGACCACGACATTATGATTTTCTTTTTCGTTGCCATAATTTAATCTGCTGTTATGCGGTTAAACCTAATTCTTGAATAAATCAGATGTTGTTTTATCTCCTCATTGAACATTGAGATAGGCGTACCGTCAGTCTGCATCCAATACTCGGTATCTGCATTATCATTCACGAAAGACAAGATAAGCTCCTCCAATACGGCTATGCGGGCAGCATCCTTTACTTTAATTCCGCTTTCGGAGCAAGCTACATCAGGAACATACAGATTAAGGATGACAACGCCCGTCTGCACTTGCTCATCAATCCCTGAAAGGAACTTGATAACTAAATCTTCGGTCGTTGCATTGGCAGGTCTCATCCCATCACGATAAACTCTTTTATTGACCGCCTCTCCGAGAGGGCTGTTTACGATTAGGGTATAGAAATCACGCTCAATCTGTTGTTCCGTCTTAATCATTTCGCTTCTGTTAGACCTTTGAGTAATTTTTTTGCAAGTACATCGGCTCTCAATTCGGCAGACGTGAGTACATCTTTGTGATGTATCGCTTCGACATACGCCGCATATTTCATCCCTGCACAGACGATAAGCACCACACCCCACGGGAACTTAGCCTGCAATTTTTTCAAGAGCGCATCGGCGGCAGGAGGGCCAGCCTCTCCGTTGCCTTTCTTGCCCTTGTATTGCTTGTTCTGCCCATAGATGACAGGCTTTCCGTCTAAAAGAACTACATATCCGATTGAGGAGCGTAAATTTCCCGTGATGTCATTGTATTTGCCATTCTCACGAGCAATCTTGATGCACTCCTCTCCGATATAGGAGAGTTGCTTAACAAGATGCTTTACAATGTCGCTCATTTTTCTCTGCAATCCCTGTTTCAGCTTTCGCATATCGGTCTTGCTGACGATGACATTCTTATATTTGCTATGAGTAGTGACTATCTTTGCCATTACACGGTGATTTTAGTGCGTCCTACGCTCGTTAGCGGCTCGGCATTGATTACTTGATACTCTCCGAGATATTCTCCCAATCTTTCAAGTTTGACGCTGTTATACGGAAATTCTGCAAGCTCAATCATTATCGTAAATGATGCCATACGGAAAACTCCGTCTTCATATCTCCCTATCCGATTGTCGGAGTTGGTCTTGATAGAGCAATCTATCGGCTCGCTCCATTCAGAACGTGCAGGGATAGGCTCGCCATATTCATTTATACCGCCTCCGATAAGTATCTCATATCTCAATGTGCCGTTAGTCCTCATATCTACCAAAGATTTGTGCCATTCTCAATGACCCTCAGATAATCGCTTAATTCATCTTCGGCATTAAGCCCATAATGCTTGCACCAAATGGCAAGGCTTTCTTTGATTGCATCTTCTCTGACTGATGTAGATACGCCGTTTTCCGTTCGGCTGCTTTCTACATAGCCATGAATGAGGCGAACGGCAATCCGAAAGATTTTAGGGTCTTTCGGTGTTGCCTCCGCATTCGCTTCGATGCCCTCATTGAAAAGCTCCAGTTCGAGCGTGGCTTTATCGGGATAGAATGTGTTTGCTATCGCATTACACAGACTGCTCAATGCTCTTAGATTAGTCACGGTCAATCTTCGGTTTTGAGGGTATAAATGCCATTCATCTCTGTAATCACGGGCAATGCCATGACTTCCGCTTTGGTGAACTCTACGCTGTTGCTGTTCTGCGTTTCGCCCACGCCCCATTGCGATACGCGGATGCGTCCGTAATTGGAGTAAGCGACACCATTTTCTTGCTTCAACTCATTGTTCGCCCATGCGTTCTTGATGATGCCCAACTTGCCCTCTGGGATAAAGACAAGATTCTTGTCGTTCCACGGAGAGTAAGGTATCTTCTGCGTACCGTTCTGTATCATCACCTGACGGCGGATAGGCTCGAAGATAGGATAGTTGTTCTCCTGCATGTATGCGTTGATGTCTTTCAACTGCACAATGCGTGAATTTTTATCCGTACCCCAAATCATCTGCTTCATCTTCTTAGAACGGCACATATAGGAGATTTTACGCGGCGCGAGCAAGCACTTGGAAAGAACGACCTTGTCTTGTGCTGCATCAATCATCGCTTGGATGTCTTCAAAGCAATCTACCGTGTCAATATTGCCATCAGTCCACGTGGTCTTGGATGATGCGATATTTTCGGCAGGCTGATTGAAACTGATAGTTCCTCTTGCTCCTCCCTCTGGGTTGGTCGTTTCGTCAAGCGTCATCATTCCCTCATTGGAAAGTGGACGCAGGAACAGCATATCCAGCTTGCCGAGAACAGACTTGACTACCGTCTGCACGTTTCCGAACATTATGGTGATAAGTTGCTGCGTCTTGACCTTATCGGGCAATGATTTGCTGTCGAGTATCTGCAAGACTTTACGATAATCCTGCATCGTCATAGGCAGCGTGATTGCGTGACGGAGGATGGTTTCTTTCAACGTTTCAAGCCCCTCTGTACCCAAAATCGGCTCGTTTGAGTTTTCTCCGATGGTCGGAGCAGCTACGGTAATATGGTATTGACCGATAAGCTCCTCAAAGTTCAGTCCGATAGTAGGCGTATCCCAATCGAGGTACTGCTCGAAAATCACGTTGTCAAAGAGCCTCTTGTTAAGCTCCGACACAGCATCAAAGCGAATTTGCACGTTGCGTGTCAATTCGCCGAAAATTGAGCTATAAAGTAATTCGGGCATGATTGTTACTGTTTAATGAATAGAATGTTTGGATTTGCTTTCAAGCAACAGCTGTTAAGCCACGATGCCAAAACAGGGAACATCAAGCTCGGATAAAGCACGACAGCCTCGTAAGCGACATCAAGTGTCGGCAGACCTTTGCCGTCAAACTCTTTCTTTGCGCCCAATATCATGTTAGGCTCATATTTGGCTGAAACAGGGTCAGATGAAAAGGTTTCGCTCTCAACGAGAACATCGCCCTCTGCCAATCCTGTATATGCAGCCGAGAGGGTAAGCACATCGTAATCGGCATTGCTTGTATCAATCTTCGAGATGGTCGGAGAGGCTGTGCCGTCACCATCTTTGGTGACTACATCACCGACAACGAAATAATGCCCCTTGCCAACGCGAGGAGCGGTTGTTGTGCCTCCCGAAAGGACTTTTGCAGTCTTGCAAACGGCTGCTGTCATTTCCTCAAAATTGACGTAAACAGGCGTTCCGCGCTGCAAAACGGTGCCGACAGGGAAATCCTGCACAGGCTTGAAACCGCCGGGCAGCATCTTGCATTCGCCGCGCCAAATCTCTGGAAAATGACCTGCGAGCTTCGTTGTTTTGAAATCAATAGCCATTTTGTTTCAGATTAAAGTGAATAAATAGAGCTTACTTGTCAGGCAGATTGCCAGCCCATGCCTTTGCAGCGTTTTTCATTGCTTCTTCAACCTTGCCTGTCTCATGCGTCTGCTCTTTCGGCATGAGGTTGTTCGTGACTAATTCCTGCTTGTAATCCGCAAGCTCCTTGTCGAGGTCTGCATCATCCGCAAATGATACTCGCTTCATCAGGTAGTCGGGAATACCGAGCTTCTTAGCCTTTTCGGCGATTTCCGCTTGCCGTTGGCTCTTTGCCTTTTCAGCTTTGAGAGCATCGTTTTCTGCCTGCAATTTCTGCATCTGCTCATCTCGGCTTTTCATTTGTGCTTTGAACCATTCAGGCACATCGTCATCGCCATTTTCGCCCTCTCCGTTGCCCTCTCCTTTCTTGGTAGATTGCTTTTTGGTAGATTGCGCACCTCGCGTCTTTCTTGTGATTTCGCCTTGCATAGCTTTGGCATACGGCACAAGCAAATCCACTTTCTTGTTGATGTCCTCATCGGAAGCATCGTCAGCAAGACCCTCCGAACCTAATTCTGCAAGCTCGTCGAGTGCCTTGTCTGTCAAGCCCATATCCTTGCATTTCAATGATAAGGCTTCTCTTAATTTCTTATTCATAATCGTTGTTTTATATCTATCAGCCACAAAAGTAAGAGAAAAAATCGAGAAATGTGCTTTATAAGCACGAAAAATGATAAAATTTATTTGTGTGAAATATAGCGAGTTATGACGCTTAGTAGGTTTTATTACCGTTTTAGTAAGATTATTTTGCCATTAAATAATAGCCTATTATAATTATTGTCTATATCTTTGCAACAATGAAAGATGCTTGATAAGCACCATAAAGAAGATAATAAATATAATAGATATGACACAGAAAGAATTTCAAGACCGAGTTAAGATGCAAGTTCCCGCACAGGAATACACAGCAATCGAAGTGGTTTACATGAATTGCGACCTCGAAAAAGATGAGTTCTGCAAGATGTGGGCAAAAATGAATGCAAAGCGCATCGCCGCATACCGTAAGGCAGAAAAGGAAAAGCAAGAGAAGTACGAGCATATTTCGCTCCTCGCTTCCACACGGGAGTTGCTTAGGGAGCTTGCTTATCGCAATGGTTGGGATGCAAGTCCGAAACAGGTACTTTCTTCAAAAGTCATCAAGGCTCTTGATAAAGCGGATATTTATATCACGGAGTACAATTATGTAAAGGGCTGCACCGATTTGAAGCCTATCAGTACTCTTATATACGAAATCAACGAATACATCAATAGTCAAGTAGCATAAGTTCAACCGCAGGGCTTGAAATACAGCCCTGCATAAATCAATCAAAGCAATGAAGCAATATACAGTCTATTTCACAGAACCGATAGAACGCACCTATATCACGGAAAAGCAAGTCTTTGAAAACGGCAGATGGCAAATGAAAGAGGTCGAGGTTACAGAAAAGGTCGATACCGTCACTTTCTACTCGCTTGCTCCTGCAAAGAAGCTCATCAAAGCCAATATCAATAAATACAAAGGCTCGTGCATCACAAAGATTTGGGCAAATGGGGATTGGGAAAACCTTGGCGAAATCAATCTCAAAGGCTCAAACAAGACCTTTGTAGCGAATACCAAACAAAGAATAGCTAATTATTAAACGGCAACGAGGCGGCTAACCATCGCCTCACAAAATCAAAAGACAATGAAAGCATCAGAACAATTGAAAATGGAGTTGGCAAACACAGTACCTTTTACCAAAGAGGAATTTATAAAATCCATTTGCGAAAGAATAAAATCTTGCGGGCGGGCAAGTTTTGTATGCGATAAGCATATAGGACGAACCGAATTAGAACATGGAGCAAGTTGCAAGCTGGCTCACGAGAACACTATCAAAGAGTGGGCGCATTCAGAGGGATTTGAATGGCATTATGATTATAACAGCTACGGAGTTCGATATATAATATTCACTTTATAATTCAAAAAAATCATGGAAAAGATATTGAGATTGAAAAGGGTCGGCAAGAACTATTGGGGGCATATAGCCTACAAAGATGAGGAGAGCGGAAAGTTCTATCTTGATATAGAGGACGGTCGTTTAGATAATCCGCAGCTTTATACTTGCTCTCCCTCTGATGATATAGACGGAGAACCGAACTATCCCTTAAAAGCGAAATATGAAATCCTCAATCCGATTACAGAGAATGAGAGATTGCAAGATAAGTTCAAGCACGAGTATATGATGCTTTCTCGATTGCAAGGAGATTGCATCGGCTATCTTTCGGAGGGTGATTGGCGTTATCGTCAGCCATCCCGAATTTGGGCAGGAGATGAGCAAAAGCAAGTAGACGAGATGCGGAGGTTATGGGATATATTGCCAATCAAGCCCGAATGGCTGACAATGAAGCAAATCAATGAGTATGCCTTGCAAATGGGATGCCGATAAAACGTATATGCTTGATAGTCAGTAAGACACTTTACCAGTTCAGTAAGGTTTGTTACCCATAATTTCGTGCCTATCTTTATAATAGTCAATATCTTTGCCACATAAGAAATAACAACATTCAATAATCATCAAATTTCAACGAACATGGACACTACATTAAACAACAAGTTTTTCGATTTTGAGAAAGCAAAAGTTCAGACCTTGACGCTCGACCAACTGGAGCGCACCCACAAAGAGAATGATGTTTACGGCAATCCATTGCGAGGCATCTATCATTACGCATTGCTCAATGAAATCATCGGCATGTGTAAGGCGCAAAGCTACAACGTAGAGGTTTATGACCTCTTTGCGGCACAGAACAAAGACCGCAATACACCCGGCGTTGTGCTGCTTCCGCAAGTTGAAGCTCAATATGGCGAGCGAGCCGTTGAAGCTCATATTTTGCGCCGCGTCTTTGCGAACATCCGCCTGACGAACTTTGATGACGAAGAAAAGACTACGAACCTTGCCGTTGCATTTCATCAGAAAGGTATTCAGGTCGGCTTCGGGAATATGGTTAAGATATGCCACAATCAATGTATGCTATCTCCAACACAGTATATTGCTACCTATTCGGAGAAAGGCACAGGCAGGGGAAATGGCGTATCAATACCCGAAGTGCTTGATACGGTCAAGTCATGGTTGATTGATGCACGGCATATCATCGTCACCGAGCGTGAGAAAATTGAAAAGATGCAATCCATACAGGTAGATGCGCAACAGCTTTTCTTGCTTATCGGGATGCTGACTGCTTTACGGGTGAAATGTGATACCCACGAGAGCGAAATCAAAGAGACAAGGGTATATCCGCTCAATCAAGCGCAAATCTCGAAATTTACCGAAAGTCTTTTGTTGCGCTATCATCGCAATCAAAGCGTCACGGTTTGGGATATATATAATGCAGCCACAGACCTATACAAAGCAAACAGTATGGATATTCCTGCCTTGCTGCCGCAGAACCGAGCAATGACGGCATTTCTCGATGAGCATTTCGGATTATGAGAACGAGGTATCTATCAGTAGAAAGAGGGGAGGCGGTTAAGATAAGCCGCTTCCCGAACTTTCACAAGACAGGCTCGATAACAGGTATGAAGCGTCTGTATTATGGCAGAAATGCGCTTTTGGTGCGCTGTGGGAGCTATATCTATAACGTGACAAGCGAACCGAGTATTTACTATAAAGCAAGATAAGAAATCATGGAAGAAATCAATATCACCAAAAGAACCGATATATACAGCATCGACCCTCGTAATGTGGTCGTGATAGATAATTTCAATGTCCGCAGAGATTTTGCCCTTGATGAACTGAAAGAGCAAATCAAAGCACAGGGTGTTCTCAATCCTATAACGGTCGTTCCTTTCAAAGATGAGAGCGGAAATGAAAAATATCGTCTCGTGGATGGCGAACGAAGATTGAGGGCTACTCTTGCCGCTATTTCAGAGGGAGCGGAAATCAAGCGTATCAAAGCAATCTTCTTGCCTCGCAATACGAAAGAAGAAGATTTGCTCATTGAACAGATGATGCGAAATGAGGGCAAGAACTTCACGGAGTATGAGCAAGCGATAATGTTCCAACGCTTCCGTGATAAGTTCGGCTATACGCAAAGCGAAATCGCCGCTAAGTTCTGCAAAAGCTCTACGTTCATCGGACGCTGCCTTTCTCTCCTTGACCTTGCTCCTGAAATACAGGAAAAATTAGAGAAAGGAGAAATCAGCACGAATGCAGTACGCCAAATTGTAGGTCTGAATAAGGAGGATGAGAGCGCACAGATTGCGGCGGTAAAGGATGCCGTTGCAGATGCAAAGAGCAAGGGCAAATCAATTGCCACAGGAAAGAATATCAGCGGAGAAACGAAATCACAGAAAGACTATAAAAAGGTTCTTGAAGCATTCAAACTCCTTATCGCTGCATCCCATGCCGCTGGTTTGCCGATAGAGCGTTTTGATATGAAACAGCTTTGTTCTGCATTGCACGGCTCTGCAACGATGGAGGATGTCACGAATAAACTTGGTTTAATCAAGCTATCGCCTTTGAGCGAAGTTCCTACAAGCGAAATTACAAATACAGAAACGGACGATAAAATATAATGCGCTATGACACAGAAGAAATTTAATCAGACAAGGTTCAATAGAGGCACAATCATTCTGCATACCTTGACAGATAGGCTGTTTGATGTTATAGCCGTTGATTTTGGAGAGCATCTTATCGGTGTCTCGGAAGAGAAATACTACTCAAACATCAATCCAAAGCCAGGTGATGTATGCGTAAACGTGAAATGGCTTAGATGCGAGAATTGCAAGGTAATAGGATGATGATATGACAAGGGAGGAATTTAATCAAAAGCGGTTTGGTGTAGGAACGGTTATCTGCCATATCCCTACTAATAAGACATTTTTTGTTGTGTCGGTCGATTTTCAAGAACAACTAATCGGAGTAGATGAAGATGAGTTTTTCGATAATGTGCCAGACGATAGCGAGGAATCGGGCATCAGATGGCTACGCTGTGAGAATTGTGAAATCATAAACGAGGAAGAAGATGAGCAAGCATTATCAAATCACGATTAAGGAGGTCGGGCTTGAAAAGCCAATCGTTACAGAGTATGTCGGCAATATAGACAGAAGAAAGCTCGTTGATTTTTTTGGTCTGAAAGAGCCTGATGTTGAATGGTATCAAATAAAAGAACTATGATAAACCGCTTTTCCTGCGCTTTTCTTTGCTTGACCGATAAATATCTCATTTCTCGGCTGGAAGCGTGGGAAATCGCAAGAAAAGCGGTAATTTTGCATAATGGAAACAAAAGTGGTGCATCTGACTTTCAAAGAGCCTTATATCGGTATGACCGACCTATATTTTAGCTCTCTGAAAGCGATATACGATGTTGTGCCGAAAGAAGCGGTCGGCATTGAATATAAATCGCTCACGAATGCCATTAGAGGCAAGAGCGAATACGAGAACAAGAAAGTAATTATCCGCATCGGTCATCTTGTGCGGAAAGCAAGTATAAGAACTAAAAAATAAGATGCTATGTTAGGTGCGATAATTGGAGATATAATAGGCTCACGTTTTGAGTTTAATAATACATCAGACTATAAGTTTGAGCTATTCTCGAAAGAAAGCAATTTTACAGATGATACTATCTGCACGATTGCTATTGCGGACGCTATCTTAAAAGGTAAAAGCTATCGTGATAGCGTTTTGGAGTGGTGCAGGAAATATCCGCATCCGATGGGTGGATATGGAGCATCCTTTGCCCGATGGATTGCGTCAGACAATCCGCAACCGTATAACAGCTTCGGCAACGGTGCAGCCATGAGGGTTGCTCCTGTTGCTTATGCTTTCGATGATTTGAAAGAGATAAAGAAGCAAGCGGAACTCACCGCTGCAATCTCCCATAATCACCCAGAGGGCATCAAAGGTGCTGTGGCGGTCGCCCATGGTATCTATATTTTGCGAACGACCCATGATTTGCGGAAGTTCAGGATTGCAATGCAAAAATACTATCCCGATTTTATTCAGGTGCAGCCGACAGGAAAATTCGATGAAACTTGCCAAGGAACGGTGCCGCTCTGCTTGCACGCAATCCTTGTTTCGTATGGCTTTGAGGATGCAATCCGCAATGCTATCTCATACGGCGGTGATAGCGATACAATAGGGGCGATAGTAGGCTCATTGGCAGAAGCGATGTGGGATGTGCCGAAAGAGATAAGCGATAAAGTCTTTGATATGCTGCCAACCGATATGCTGAATGTGATTGGCGACTTCTTTCATTTGCTTAATCAAAAGAACTATACATAAATGGAAAAGAAAGATTATTTGCCTTTCTGCCGATATTACAAAGGCGAAAAGGAAAACCCCTATAAGAGCGGCAATAAAGCTCTCTTTTGGGATTATGAGCGTGCATGGATTGACAAGAGTGTTGATGAGAATGATGATACCCTCGGTGATATGCTTGATGAATATATCGCCGCAGGGCTATCAGAGTTTGAAATGCGTGACGGCATTCCTGCAACATTGAAAGCCCTGCTCTTTAATCGCTACGGTCATTGGCTCGGTGGTTATGGCTTGCGTGAGGATGCAAAGGCTTTCAAGAAATTCTATCTGAACGAATATAAGAAAGAGGCATAATCGCCTCTTTCTTTTTACTTGAACGGATAGCCTCCAATATACGGGAACGGCACAGGATTTTGCTCTATTACATCCAAATCAATATACCATATTCCATTTTTGCCTTTCTCGACTTTTGTTACCCTAAATTTCGTTCCTCGTTGTATAAGTATTTCAGATTCACTACCAAATTCTTTTTGTTTATTATTTCCATCCCACTTAATACCGTCATCGTAATTCATTCCCTTTTTCCCATTTACGCCATGCCCATAATATGAGAACGGTTCGCAATACATAGCTTTCGTTCCTCGCGGCATATAGATATTGAAGATAACCTCGCCGCTAAATCCTTTTCCTTTGGCTACGCCCGCTGACCAGAATGCGCCCTCAACTCCCGTCTTACCGACAAGAGCCTTGATTTCATCATCGCTCGCCGTAGCGTAATTGGAAAGACCAAATTTTTTAAGTGCTACAAGGTCATCTCCTCGCTGCACCCACATATCAAAGTCATAGCTTGATTTATTGATGATGCTTTCGATATGCGGAATACGGTCAAGCCCTCGTTGTGTTTTTGATGCAGGGCCATAATAAGTCAAGCCGCGCAACGGCTCATTGATATTATGATATTCTTCTGTATATCCATTGATACCGTCTTTTTCTTTTGCAGTTGCATTTTTCCAAACTTCACCACATTTATCGCGGAGCTTGCTATCTGTTTCTTGTGTATCTTTCGCCCACATAGCGGCATTCTTTCGGGCTTTGGAATAAGCATCAGCATCAAATCCGCTGCTTTTTGCGGCTTTCTTCGCATCTCTGCGAGCTTGCTCGGCGATGCGCTTATCCATTTCGGTTTTGGCTGCTGCAACCTTTTCTTTGATTGTGAGCATATCAGCCTTGGCAGTCCATACAGATGTAGCTTCATCGAGCAATGATTTTACTTTCAGGCTCTTTGGATGAGCCTTTGACCATTTATCAATCTCATCAAGTATTGCAGCTTGTGCATTGTAATCAATCTTGTAATTTACCGATGCAAGCTCCTTGATGTATGCCGATTGCGATACCTTCCATGTCGGATACTTGATTGCCCCTGCCTTGTATTTCGATGGGTCGGCAACATACTTGATTTCAAATTGCAGCTTCTTTGCCTGTTCCTCCAATGTGAGCGATGACCAACCGTCAAGTTTCGCCTTGACTGCATCATATACCGCTTGCAGTTCAGACATAGAGAACTGCTTATGCCAGCCGTGAGTATCAGGTATCAGGTCAGACAATGCCGCCTCTTGCTTCTTGATAGATGCAATCTGCTTGGCGACAATTCTTGTCTCTGACTGCATTTCTGTGAGGTTTCCTGCCGCAATGAACTGTTGCAGCTTAGAGTAATCGACCTCCCCATAATCGGAAGCCACTTTGAGGACATTATCAGCCGTTTTCTTGATAAGCTCATGTTTATGCTGACGCTCTGCCCATCGGTTCTTGATAGCTTCGATTTGCTCTGGAGTTCTTGCATCATGGCGCAATTTCGCTTTTTCAAGCGTTGTAAGCTCTTTTTGTTTCGGATTGAGGATTTCATCAATCGCGTATGAGTTATTGCGAATAAAATAGGGTTCTGTGCCTCTACTGCGGGATTTCGCTATATTATCAGCATTATCTCGCACCCATTCCTTGAACTCATCGGGATATTCCGTTATCTGCTTTCCTTTCGGCGTATATTCTTTTCCGTCAAGAAAAGCCTCATTCATCTTCTCCATTTCGTCCTCATCGACAAGAACGGGCGTGACAAAGCAAAAGCATTGCGGATGCCAGCCGTCAAAGACAAAATCTTTCGGATAGATGCCTTGCAACTTGTCGCATATATCCCTCATCGGATGGTTCTTTGATAGCTGTATCTTTTGGCCGAGAACAAAATCCATTTGCTGCCATCGCTCATTATCCGCACGGCGATAAGCGATATTGGTTTCAGTCCTCGTTACGCGCATTGCGTTCTTGGCAGAGGATTTATAAACCCCTGCACCTGTTTTATAATCATCCCTATCGTAATCTATCCATTTGTATTTGCCTGTCTTTTCATCCTTAATGCGCTTTTTCCATTTGCGCCGCCATTTGCCGTTTTCATCCTTATACCTGAAACGGCGAAACATCAAATCAGGGTCGTTCAGATACTCACGCACCTTTCGGCTCATCTGTGATGCCGATTGCCCCTCTCCAATGGCTACTGTCATAGCGACCTCCATTTCTTCCCGAAGTTGACGCACGGTTTTCCATACCCTGTCGGATAGGTTCAAGCCGTTTTCTGTCCTTTGAATAAAAGCGTCCATTGCCGCCTTGTTTCGGTCGGTAATTGCATTTAGCTTGGGATTTGATAAAGCCTCCTTGCCGAAAATAGATGTAACGAGCTTGTCGCATTCTGCATTCGCTTGTTCCCATTCAAACATAATGCCTTGCCTTATGGCAAGCGTCACGGCAGAATGAAGCTGCTGCAACAAATCCTCGACTTGCTTCTGCATCTTTTGGCTCGTTCCGTCAAAGCTGTACATCACACCCTCATCGAGCTTAGGCATAGACTTATTGAAAGCAAGGATTTCGTTTACCGCTTGGGCAAACATCTTTCTCACTTTCTCCGCGTATGCCTCCGTCCTTTGGATGCGCTTTGCGGTCTCTGATTTCGGGTCGGTTGCTTTTTTAGCCATTATTCGTCATCGCCTTTCTTGTTATCGTTTTCGTCCGAGAATGATTGCGCTCCAGCACCTTTGCCATCCTCAAAGATAGATTGCTGTTCTTCGAGGCGTTCTGCTTTTTCTTCTTCAAGACGTTTCTTTTCAAGCGCATGGTCTTTGATGAGAGGATTAAGCTCAATGCCTGTTTCGGTAGAGGTGATGCCTGCGTCAATGCTCTTGATGATGTTATCCAAATCATCGGCTATATCCTCACCAAACGGCTCTTGGAACTCGTGGCTGACAACAAGACTCTCACACTCCGAATGCAAAGAAACGTCCAGCACATTACCAATGATAGCCGTGATGAGTGATGCTGTTCGGTCTAAAAGTTCATCATGCACCTCTTTATGCTTTGATGCCTTTATATCGGCAAGCATCATCACCGTGCGCAAAGCCTTTGCCGAAAGCTGCGATATGGATTTGAGCGTATCGAGGGTGATGTTCGGAGTGAAAGACTTTGATAATATCTGACTTTGCAGCCAATCCAATTCATCTTTCTTTGATTGAGGCGCACTATCCCATGTCAGATACTTTGCAGCCTTATCCACTCCGTCCTTGTCATTAGTGATGAGCAATTTCCCTGCTTCTTTCTTTTCGGGCATATTCTTCACCACATCCGCTGCAATGATTTCCACAGGGTCGGCAAAATAATCGTTCACATCAGCCGTGCGTGATGCGATATATTCCTCACGGTGGATGAGCCGCTCAACGCCTTTCCATTCCTTTTCCTGCTGAAACAAGATGATAGGTATCTTTCCGATAAAGTTCGTTTCCTCGATTACTTTCCATCCGATAGATTGCTTTGAGCAACGATATATGATGTCTTTTGTGAAAACATCGAAATGATATACTACTTCATCGTTTTCTTCTTTGAGATAGTAGCCCCACGCCACGGATAAAAGATTTTCGTACTGGTCCCACCGCGTATATATTTCATCACCTTTGCTCCGTGCAAGAACTCGTATCTGCACATCCGCTTTCCCGTCATCATCACGGAACACTCGGAAAAGCATCGCACTTTCGGTTTCCGCTCCTGCAAGACGCTTGCATTGCCTTATCTTGCTATCAAATCGAGTGCGCTTGATAACATCGGTGAAAGCCTCGAAAGCCTTATCTGTTCCCGTGCTTGACTGCGTCCATTTCACAGGTCGCCCATAAAGAAAGACAAGCGAGATTTCATTGATATAAACGGGGTAAGGGATAGGCAGCTTCCATACAGGCTCTTTGCGCAAAAAGTTGCCTTTCTTGTCTGTGATGATTTTATCCTCTCGCTTCATTATCTCGTGAGAGGATGTATTATACTCTTTCATTGCAGGCAAGATAAGCTCATCCCTGCTTGACATCTTGTCTTTGACTGCTGATATATCCTTTGCAGCCAATAACTCCTCGAACTCCTGATTGTTGCCAATCAATGCGTTGAGATAATTGCGAAACAAATCAAATAAAACCATATCTTTTTAAGTTTTAGATACCGAAAACACTCTTACTTAGATTATCGTAGTCAATCTCATTATCTTCATCCATATAGAGGTCATTGATTGCATATCCGAGTATATCCACGAACTCATCATGTGGCTGTGTCGGGAAACCGCATACTTCATCAAGAAATTCCTCGTTCCAATCGCCATCAACGAGAAAGACCCTGCCGCATTCGATGCGTGGCGATACCGCCCTCAAACGCACCTCTTTGCTATCTTTGGGCGTTTCGGTCTCTTTCACATTGAGGGTAGATATTTCTTTCAGCATTTGGATGACGCTTTCTCCGTTGGCTTTCGGCTCGACATAGAGCTTGCTTTCATCCGATGCCTCGTTTGCGCTCATGAAGTCAGGCAAGAACCGCAACAGGTCGGGCATCTCTTTCCAGACTTTCATTGCATTGTAGATATAGATATAATTCCTTATCCTGCAAGCTGCGAGAATGCCGCTTGGGTCGTTATCCTGCCCTTGCTTTTTCTTATTGTACGCTGTATCAAGATAGAAGTGCATAGGCTCATTGAAGCGCAAAGACCGAAATTCAGCCAATGAGATTTTCTTGAACCAATGACGCTTGACGATATTACCGCCCTCAATGGTCGGGTGCTGCTGATACAATGCCGAGAACTCACGCGGCGCACGAGCTTTTTGTTTCAACAGCTTCTCGATAGAATGATGTGACGGCCACAGGGCATCGCCTATGTGCCTATCGCTTTTGCCTCCGTCATGCTCTTGCTCGCATATTGCAGGGATTGACAAAACCACCCATTCATTCGGCTCTGCTTTCAGGATGCGCCCTGCCAAATCATCCTCATGCCAGCGTGTCATAATGAAAAGCTGTCTTGAATGATTGTGCAGTCGGGTAGTAAGGACGGTATTATACCAATCCCATACTCTTTGCCGATAGGTCACAGAGTTTGCTTCATTAGCATCTTTCACAGGGTCGTCAATGATAGCAATATCGACAGGCGTACCAGTCAATGCGCCGCCTACGCCGACCGCCTTATAAAAGCCTCGATGTCCTACCAACTCAAAGAAATCCACATTGCGAATGCAGTTCTTTACATACCGCCCATCAGAGCCGTTGAGATAGGTATCAGGAAAAATCTCGTGATATTCCCTGCTATCAATGGTGCGCTGTATCGCTCGTGAGAACTGCTCCGCAAGGTCAGCCGAGTACGAACTGCCGACAATCTTCAAATCGGGATTTTGCCCGAAAGCGAATGCAGGAAAGTTGCGTGATATGATTTCGCTCTTTCCGTGCTGCGGCGGCATGAACACCATTAAATTTTTTATCTTACCCTCTAACAGCATTTGGCAATGGTCTGCGATTTCCTTGTGAAACCACTCCAGCTCATACTTTGGATTGCTATAACCGAGAAAACGAGAAAATGAGGTTGGGGCTTCGAGCTTCAATTTCTCTCGCCTCAATCTCATCACTTTCTTCTTTATCTCGATTGTAGATGATTTCATTCCTTATCCAGTTTTTCAAGCCGTGCGATTTCTGCATTGATTTCTTCAATCGTCATTTGTTTTTCTTCATCTTTCTTGATTACCATGTCGCTGCGTTGCCTATTCTGATAATGCTCTGGGTCAAGATTGGTGAGCAAGAATATGGCGGCGGCAACATTAGGCTGATAATGGACATGCTTCTTTTTCATCTTTCGGATGATAGGAGAGTTGCTGCCATTGGGATTTGGTATATATTCGGTTTCCGTTTCCTCACGCTCATAGCCTTTTGCCGCTTCGGCAAGCGATACGGTGAGGTCGTGCGTCAATCTGCTTTTGAAATGCTCTTTTGCCCGATTGATAGCCTCACGGAACTCATCTTTGACCTGCATCCATTTGTAGTAGGTCTTGTTATCAATATCCATTTCCTCGCAAAACTCTTTCAGCATTGCGCCTCCATATTCCATAAGCCCATGTTGCTTTACCCATTCCTCGCATTGGGCGACCTTTGCTGCACTATACTTAGCCATCTTGCATATCAATTAGCTTGTAAAACTCTCTGCGTAGTTCGGGATTGAAATTGAACACGCCCGTAAAATGCGCCACGCTCATTTTGCCAGCATTTCTCACGCCACGCATAGACTTGCATAGGTGAGTGCCTTTCATCGCAATAGCGAAGCCGAGAGCATCGTTATTCAAAGCCTCCGAAAGCATATTGACCACATCGTGAGCTAATCTTTCCTGAAGCTGCAATCGGGCAGCGCAATAGCCTACGACCCTCGCAACTTTGCTAATGCCGAGTATGCGCCCATTAGGGTTAGGGATATAAGCGAAGTAGTATTTGCCAAAAAACGGCAAAATATGATGCTCGCACATTGAGTAATAATCACCACTATCAAAGACAATATCCGAGATTTTATCATCATTCGGGAAAGTGGTAATCTTTGGCTTTTTTGTCGGGTCGTAGCCTCTGAATATCTCTTTCCACATCCGCACGATGCGGTCGGGTGTGCCGAGCAATCCTTGACGTGTTGGGTCTTCGCCGATATACTCAATCATCCTGCGGATATGGTCTTCAATGCCGCAATCTTTCTCATCGGGTATCAGCAACCATCCGTCTTTGATTTCGCCGTAGAACGTGACCTTATCCTTTGCGTAGTCTTTTGCATAGACAACTGCCTTGTCATAGCCTGTATATGGTTCAAGCGTCTTGCCGCTATCGACAATATCATCAACAATCAGCGTAGGCACATCACGTCCGAGGTCTTGCACGATAGGAATGTGCAGCATATTACTTAACATGATTGCTGGATAATAGCCGCCTCGTGGAATAGGGAATAAGGCTTTGTATTGCTTTCCGCTTTCCGCAATCTTGCTCACAAGAGCGCAAATTGTGTCTTTATATTCATCAAACGTTATCTTTTCCATATCATCTGACTTTTAAGATTTTCTGTGTCTGCAACGACAGATGCCATTGCGGATGCGCAAGGATATACTCAACGCATTGTTGCGTTATCTTTTCGTTCTGTTCTGCATCGCCCACATCACAAGGTTGCAGGAAATAGAGCTTTGCTTTGAGCGACAAATACTTTTCAGGGTCGGTCTTTCCGTCAAAAACAACCTTGACTTCATCAATATGCTCTTGCTTGATTTCTGCGTTCTTGCAATAATCGCCCTTTGGCGAGCAAGTCACCCAATCAATGCAAGTGAGCGGCATCTTTCTCGTGCCGTTGGTCTCAACTTGGATGAAATAGCCGTGAGCCTTGAAGAAATGCAAGGTTTCCGCGTCAAGCTGCAAAGACGGCTCACCACCTGTGAAAACGATGTGCTTTGCTGCAAATCCTGCGATTTCCTGCATTATCTCCTCTTTGGTAAGCTCTTTATAAGGCTGGTGCTTTGTATCGCAAAATCCGCAAGCCAAATTGCATCCTGACAAGCGTATGAATATCGCTGCCGAGCCTGTATAAGCTCCCTCGCCCTGTAATGAGTAAAAAATCTCGTTTACCCTCATGCTTCTTCCTCCTCATCCTTTGAGCTATCCACACGGTAGATAGCGATATTGCCGCTGCTTTCCTGAACCTTTGCCTTGTAGCATTCAGGGATTTGGTCAGTAATCCATTTTGCGATGTTCTCGGCGGTCGGATTGAAAGGCAGGAGCTTGTTAAGGTTGCCGTGGTCGAGATAGCCGTGTATCTTATCTTTGATATGCTTGAAGTCGCAAACCATGCCATCCTTATTCAATTCCTTTGCCTTGCAATATACAGTAACAATCCAGTTATGCCCGTGCAATCTTTGGCATTTGCTTGGATAGGAGAGTTTAAGGCTGTGCGCCCCTGCAATCTCCATAGTCTTTGAAACGTAATACATGATGCTGATTTATTTAAGTCCGTTAATCTTCATACTCTGTCGGGTCTTCAATCCCTGCTTCCCTGAAAGCCTCTTTGCGCTCAACGCAAGTTCCGCATTTCCCGCAATGCTTCTCACCGCCTTTATAGCAAGAATATGTCTTTGAATAATCAATGCCGAGCGTTTTGCCAATCTTCGCAATATCGGTCTTTGTCATTCCAGTATAGGGAGCATCAATCGTGATGCGTTGATAAGTTCCTCGTTCCATTGCAGCATTCATGTGAGCAATGAAGTTAGAGCGGCAATCGGGATAGATTGCATGGTCGCCAAAATGATTAGCAATGCACACGCGCTTCAACCCTCTGCTTTCTGCCAGTCCGCAAGCGATTGAAAGCATAATGCCGTTGCGGAAAGGCACAACGGTAGATTTCATATTCTCGGATGCGTAATGCCCCTCTGGAACTGCATCTGCACCCTCCAACAGCGAGGATTTGAAATACTGATGAATGAAGTCGAGCGGAATAACAATATGCTCGATGCCGAGCTTCTTGCAATGATAGGCAGCGCATTCGGTTTCTCGCTTATTGTGATTGCTGCCATAATCGAAAGTAACGGCAAGCGCAATCTCCTGTGCTTTATCATAAAGCAACGTAACGCTATCCATACCGCCCGATAAGATGATGAGTGATTTCTTTTCTTCCATATCTTGAAAACTTATAAATTGTTTGACTTATAGATTTTTCTCTGCGTAGGCACTGAACTTGACCCACTCATTAAAGTTGTTTACCGCTCCCTCCCTTGATTTGAGACGGCATTTGCCGCTGCCGTTGATTTGCTCCATTAGTCCAGTCTTTGGATTGAACTTATAGAGATAGCCGCCACGATTGCCATAAAGCCATGCGGTGCTATCCACGCTATCAAAGCGGTATTTTTTCAGATTGGCGACTGTGGTATATCCCAATCCGTGTATCTTTGCTCCATGCTCATGTGCTGTCTTGATGAACCACGGAAAGCCTTGCTCATAGAGCTTTCTCGGTATCTCTTTCGTTACGATGCCGCCTATCGCCACATAGGGATAGTTCTCGCACATCTTGATGAAATACTCTTTGCCTCTATTCTTGTGCCATACTGGGATAGGCTTCTTTCCTGTCAGCTTTTCGAGTTTGAAGCGCAATCTCTCCACTTCGGCAAGACCGACCACGCTATCAATATCAAGCTCAAAGAATAGCTTTACATTAAAGCGATTGATGAAAGATGCGTAATCCTCTACATACTTATCCCAATCCACCTTTCCTTGGTGAGTTCCCTGCATGAACGTGAAAGCTCCGCTATCAAGCAAGAACGAGCCGAAATGACGGACAATCGTCATAAACTCCTCATTCTTCCGTAGGTAGTAATAGCTTTCAAGAACATTGATTGTTGCGAGCGCATTTTCACCCATAAAGAAAGCATCCGAACTGAAAAGCGTCTCACGCAATATCTTTTTCTTGTTATTGTCGCCTGCCAAATAGAGTTTCATATCGCTTGTTTCTGAACCGTCCAAAAAAGACTTCATCAGACCGACCACCTCATCTTTCCGATTAGGCGAGGACTGATATACTTTCATAACCTTAGACCAAAAATCACGCAGATTTCCGCTTATGCCGCCAGCAAGATATATATTCATCAAATCACGTTTTAAGTCATTATCTGGAACTTTCTCCGCATAATAATTGAATGCCTCATAAAGCCACAGTCTGCCTTTCAAAATCGGGTAGAGGCAGATATACAGATACCGCACTCCCGAATACGAAGCATTGTTATTATTGCTGCTTAGAAATACTCTCATCGCTTCTTCGTTTATTTTTCTGTGTTGTGAGCCTGTTATGATAGATTTGAGTAAATCATAAATTACCCTCCCCGAAGTGGCAGATATATTCACAAGACGCACTTTCATAAGTCTATCAAGTATCAAACTCCCTGCAATCTCTTTGAGAAAGTCATTCGAGTAATGCCCTGAAAGAAAGATTTTCATCTTACTTTACTTTGATTCCCGAATAATCCTGCAAAGCCTCTTCGATGATTGATTTGATGATATCTTTCTCATCAGCAAGCTCATTGGGTATCGAAACGGTTATCTTATCGTCTTTCTCTTTTTCCTCGGCGTTTTCGACCTTATCAAAGAACTCATCGGGATTTATCTCGCTCTCCATGATAGGCAAATCAACTCCCCATTCGGTAAGCTGCTGTGCATCCCATTCATTTGCGAGCAAATCCCAATCCCACTTACCAAAGCCGCTATTATCGAGGATGGTGTAGGCTTTAAGCTGCTCAACGGTTGTGGATTGCGGAATGACGATGCAGGGAGCGGTCGTAAAACCGAGTTCTTGCATAGCCCGATACCTCATATTGCCGCCGATGATTACATACTTATCTCCGAAAGGATATACAAGCAATCCACGGAGTTTCAGCATTTCGGGATATTCTTGCAAATCCTTTTTCAGCTTCTCCAACTTATCGCTGGTGATGTCACGAGGATTGCAGGGCAAACCCTCAATCTGCCCCTCATTCATTTCGAGCTTGTCAAGCCCAATCGAGATAAAGGCGGTATCAATATCTCTGCTTTTGGCTTCTTTTTCTTTCATTATTCTGTGATTTTTAGTTTCTTATTTCCGACAAAAGTAATAAAATAGTGCCTAACAAGCACTATTTTAGAGAAAAAATTAAGTTTTAGGTCGTAAATAAGCATTTACCTCCGATATAAACTCATCTACTGAACGGCAAATGACGTATTTATATCCTGCCCATTCGACCTGTCTCTGCCATATCTTTTGCGATGGCTGCTGTTTCCCTTTCGGCGTTTTCATTTCGATGCAAAGACCGTGAAAGCCCTTTGCAGGGAACAAAAGCAATAAATCTGAAACGCCTCTTGTCGTTCCCTCGGCTTTCATAATAGCTCCCTCAATCTTTCGCCTTGCCCCTCCATTCGGAACAGCAAAGAGCAACAAAGCGAGCTTCGGATATTGAAGCCTGAACCATGCAACGCACGACTGCTGAATTACGCTCTCAATATGTCTCATCTTCATCCTCCTTAGTGATGAAAGATTTATAATGCTTGCACGGTTTTTTTCTTGCTGTTATCCGTCTTTTCAATGCTTTGCAGAACATTCTAAAATCTTTGCAAGGCTCATAATGAATACACTCGCTACAATGTCTATCTTCTTTCTCCATATCTTTCAAAATGGCAAATCGTCATTGTCCTTTTTATAAGCACTCGGATTACTCGGAGTTTGAGGAACTGGTGCGCTTTGTTGCTGAACTCCGCTTTGATTGCCGTCAGCTTTTCGGTCGAGCATCTGCATTATGTCGCCCTCAATCTCTGTTACATACCGTTTGATGCCGTTCTTATCTTCATAAGACCTTGTGCGCATCTTTCCTTGCACAAATACGCTGCTGCCCTTATGCAAGAACTTCTCCGCTACCTCTGCAAGTTTCCCCCACAGCACAACATTATGCCATTCCGTGCGGTCGGGATAGGTCGTTCCGTTTTGAGCGGTATATCCCTTTTCTGTTGTCGCCACCGCAAAACTCGCAACCTTTCTGCCAGCTTGCGTCATGCTTGTTTTCGGCTCATCACCGACAAAGCCTATTATCGTTGCTTGATTTATCGAAGCCATATCTACGTAGTTATTATTTTATCGTTTATATTGTGTATAATATATATACTTACTTGTTAGTAATAGAGAGCTTTTCAGTATTTGAAATCCGTAAACTGGATTATGCAGCCTTTGAAAGTCGAAATGCGTTCAAGTTCTTTGCCGAAGAACCACTCTCTGAAATCTTGGATGCTTAGACCGTCATTCCTTACAAGAGCCTTGCATTCCTCATGAGAGAGAGCTTTTCCGTCTATGATTGCCGACATCGGTTCTTGCTCTACATCGGGATTGTTCGTCAGCATTATTCGCTGCACCGTGATAGGCGTTTTGATTTGCGCTACTTCGATTTGCTTTGAATGATACGGTCTGCCTGACCATTGGCGCACGGATAGATAATAATTGCCTGTGCGCATTTTCTCCTCATTGACTTTCCATAGGTCATAGTTCGCCCTTATGGTATGCAGCTTCTTTCCTGCATTCAGAAGCTCCGCATAGTTGGTCGGCTGACCTTTCCTGCTATGCGTCACAGGAAAGAGCCTTGATAGCGTGATGATTATTTTCTTCTTTGCCATATTGATTTATCGTTTACCGTTGAACAATAGCTAAATTTCGCACAGAAACAGTGTTATTTCGCTTTATCTCCGCTCGCCCTTAGTGGTAGTCAGTTCTGAAAGGATTTGAGCGGATACGCAGCCAAAACGGCTTTCTTTGATAATCCTTTCTCGGATGCAGCCTTTCGATGTAGAGCGGATAATCGCCTGCGTCATCCTCAATTAGCGGCATATCCACACATTCTCCTTTGCACTCCAACAGATAATCCATATCATCGTAAGGGTCTGCAATATCAGACATCGTATAATCTTCTCCTGTCACCATGCTTTTCTCTTATTTGAATAAATCTTGCTGTGTCGGTATTTTCGGCATCTTGCCTGTAATCCGCTGCACTCTTGCTATTTCATCGTCAATCTCCTTTTCGTAGGCTTTGCTCATCCTTAATGCAGAGGAGGAGCGTGTGCGGAAGTATTCTTTCTGATACATCCGCATCAACACTACCTTATCATAGAATGTTTCAGCATCCATCGGCTTTCTTGATTTCGGTCTCGGGAGATTTCGATAAATCAGCCTTATACACATCCATAAGCGGAGTTTCGGCGATTGATGCAATCTGATAGTCTGCCATAGTGCCTTTCATGCTCTCATCGAAGCTCTTTAATGCAGAACGGAGGTCGGCTGCTTGCACGAGCATATAAGAGGCGGTCTTTTTCTCCTGCATCGTCCTTTCGTTGATTGTGATGAAATTGACCTTTACCTTGAACCACTTATCGGCACTCTCGCTGTCATTCCAAAATATCTCCGTGATATTGCTTTTCTTGACCGCCGAAACGGTGAACTCGCCCGACATGAAAGGCGTTATCTCCTCGATGATACGGCTCTCTGCCTCCGTGAAAGAAAGGGCATCTACCAAATACGGCTCTGTCACTTTCTTCTGCATACCGTTCTCCATTGTTTTCTCGTAGCGGACTTTCGTCTCAATCCATTGTGTCATAATCTTTAAGTTTTAGTGTTATACAAATAGTTTCCTCTGAATGCGCCTCAATACCTTTGTCTTGGCTGCATTGCAGAAATCACGGTTTACTTCAAAGCCATACGCCTTGCGTTCGAGATTGGCGGCAGCAAGCAAGGTCGTTCCGCTGCCAGCGCATGGGTCAATCACCACATCGCCCTTGTCTGTGAAAATCTGTATTATATTCTCCAACAGCGGAACAGGCTTTTGCGTGGGATGAACCTTTGGCGTATCATTATCACGCCTCCAATCAAAGCAATTAAATATCATGTGACCGAAGTTATTGAACTTTGGCAGCTTATCCCGATACAGCACAAGACCATATTCACAGTTGCCGACAATCTTCATGTTGGCTTTCAGGACTTGCTCCGAGAAATCCTTTCGGAACACAAGGTTGATATAATTGTTCAATCCGTATTTCTTGCCCAGTTCTATGAACTTGAATTGCTGCTCGAACTCACAGAAAAGCACCATGCACGGCGACTTTCCCGATTGCTTCGGCTCTTTGATGAGCATCTTCGAGCAAAAGTGCATGAACTCGGCAGGACGGAACTCGCTGTCAGACGAAAAGAATTGCTTCCCTGCCTTATCGCTCTCTCCATTCTTGTTATCGCCGTCAATATACCACGAGGGGTTGGAGGCGTATGCGTTCTTGCCGAGGACATAAGGCACATCGGTAAGGATGAGTTGCGCTTTCGGTATCTGGTACGACTTATAATTTTGAAAGCTATCGTTAAATAATTCAATATCGTTCATAATATATTAAATTCTATCTTCTTAATATCGTTTTCTATTACCCTCATAGCCATCACGACATCATAGTTCGAGTAATCGAACTTTCCTACCTCTCCTGCAAAGGCTTCCATGCAGCGATGCAGGGCATCCATTATAGGCATCCTGATGCTTGGATTGGATTTGCCGAGCCGTGACGCAATCAGCTTATCCATACGCTTGTTATGCTCATCAACAAAGCGTATCATCAGCATTGACATAATGGCGTATGTGCGCAAATCATCGTATGGCCAATTAGGCATCTTGCGCTTGAACTCTTGATTTACGGAGAAGTAGAGTATCGTGAAATCCCTTTGGAATTCTGCAACGAACCGCTCCGTTTCCTCCTCGATATGCTTTTGATGCCGATAGTCGAGGTCTTTTGAAACCTCACGCTCGTAATCAATCCGCAAAGCCCTCACTTTTCGGGTGATTTTCTTCAATATCTCAACGCGGTAGTCCACACCCTTTTGCACGGCTTTCATTGCGTATATCCATGCGATATGATTGAAGATAAGAGGCACGAAAGCGATGTTGATTTGCTCGTTCACCGTAAACTCTGAAATCAGCTTTGAGGTGCTTTCGGCAACATCTTTCTTGAACTGCTCCTCCCGTATCTCCTCAAATGATTTTTGCTTTATATCATCAAAGAGTATAGGCTTGTCGCTGTAATACATCTTGCACGAGCCTCCAAAAAGCTGTGCCAATGGCTTACTGTTATTGTTCATTTGCATTCAATTCATAAAGGTGGAAACAGAACTCATGCAGATTGATAAACTCCTTACGCGGTGGGAAGATTTGGGCGACTTGCATATTATCAGGCATGAACTTGTATCGTATCTCTTTAAGCTCATAATAGCCGAGAGTGTGCTTTGCGGCAACGGATAGATGCCAAAGACCCAATTCTTTGTTTATGAAAATCTCTTTGCCCTTATAGTGGAAAAAGCCAGTTTCATAAACTCCATGTTCATCTTCGATATGCTCCTCAATGAACTCAATCGGGAGCTTTGATATAGCCAGCGGCATAGGCTGCTTGTATTTCTTTAATTCTTCGCTTGTCATAATCCTTGGTATTTATAATTTTTACATTCCTGCGTTGAATCGACCATTGGTTTATCGCAACGCTTTTTTATCTCCTCGAAAGCTGTTTTGCGCCTGATTCTATTAGGAGCGTACATCTTGCTGCCGTCAATATCACAGATGAAATCCGTATATCGTATTCGACCATCGCAACCTGTGCAATCTCCGTAAATATCATCACGGTGAGGGCATATCTCGCACTTTTCGCCCTCCTCGCTTAAAGTTTCCTCTCTTTGGCAATGGATGCAGGAGGCGCAAAGCAACTGATTGTGCGGATTTTTCTTGCAGAACCTCTCGTGCTGATAAATCCCTGCCGCACTCTTTGATACCTTGGAACAATAGGAGCATTGGAACACGGTCTGATTTTCGAGCTTTTTCATTTCTCCCTCCTTTCCATTTCCTCGTTAATCATGCGCTGTATTTCCATTACCGCCTTGAAATCATCCCGCTTGATAGCTTCATCCCTCAATCTTTTAAGAAGCTCCACATAAGCGAGCCTGTGCATATTTACATCGGCTTTGATATATGCTTTAAGCACATCAATCTTATCTTCCAGCCTGCGAAGCCATTTACTTATAGCGAGGCAGACAAAGCACACGCAAAATGTATTGATGACAAACATTATTATCTTGGCTGCTATTGTGATTATTTCAGATGCAATCATAAGTCAAATACTACGTTAAATGGTTGATTTCTCAATGTCGGACGCTTGCTTATCACGAAATCATGCAAATCTTTGCTGTCTATCGGGAAGATAGGGCAATACTTGTATCGTAACGTGCAGACAAAGCGGCCTTTCAGCATCACGTCAATAAAGAGTGTTTTCATCTGTTATCTCCGCTGCCGCCAATCTTGCCCCTCTGCTTTCGGGATGCCAGCTTGGCATTGTTCATTTCTCCAATTTCTTCAAGAGTATATCCTAAATCACGAGAGAGGGTAGCGATATACCAAAGCACATCGCCGAGTTCCTTTGCCAATTCATATCGTATGCTTTCCGAGAAGTCGCCTTTGAAATCACGCAATACCTTTTTTACCTTGTCTGATACTTCTCCAGCTTCTCCCGTCAATCCGAGTGTCGGATAGATGATTTTATGCTCTTGCGGATATTGAGCCGTTTCGAGTGCCTTTTTCTGATATTCGTTGAGTGTCATTTCTTACCTCCTTGCTCTAAAAGTTTGTGATATTGATTATCGTTTAAGCTCTCTTGCATGAACAGCACTTTGATTAGCCGTTTACGCTCATCCTCTGTTAGCTCCCTATCATTATCAGGCTTGACATCGCTGTAAAGATGATGCTTTCGGCAGTAGGCGAGTAGGATATTCTTCTTCATGTCCTCAAAGTCTTTATCGAAATTGGCTTTATGCCATTCAAAGAGGCTCGCCAGCTCTGCATATTGCAAAGCCGTCATCTCTACTTCGATTTGGCTTCTTGATGCCTGATGATAGCTCAATGAGCCTTTTTGAGCTACCTTGCAATAGCATTGCACGAATAGGTCTTTATACAGCGCATTCCTTCCGATGTTGAAGCGATAGAATTTCAGTTGATTTTCATCCAATAGCTCCTCCATAGATACGCCGTATTCCTTGCATAGCTTTTCAAGCAATTTTCGGGCATTCTCGGCTTCTCCCTGCACCCCTCGTTCTGCGAGTGCCAACAGCTTTTTCAGCTTGTTTTTTATGCTTTCGTATTGTTCATCCATAGCTTTATCCTTTCATTCGTCCTAAAAAGGAGAGTTTTAATACATCGAACTGCTGACCTATCACTGCAAACTCCAGCATCGCTTTACCGTCTGCAAGGTCATTGCATCTCAACACAGCATAGCTTTCACCCGAAGTGGCTTGATAAGCATCCAAATCAATGCCTCCGATAATTCGGTCATCATCGCTGTTTGCGAAAAAGCTATCAAGGCTCTGTATGATGTGATTTTTCAAGTAATCATCACCGAATACAGATGCAATCTTATCTTGTTTCCTTAATGCGTATCTCATAATCAAAACAATTTTAATTGATGTGGTTGTTTATCTCTTTTCGCAATCGTTTTGGCGTATCGGGCGCATTTGTCACGGTAGGGGCAGTTGCCGTTCTTTGCCTGCATGAACTTCTCCAACCAAGCGTCAAAGTTATCTTCCCAGTTATCTCCACCTTTGGTATCTTCATCGTCATGCAAAAAGTTCAACAAATCGAAGCACATGAAAGCCTTACTATCTAATTTCCCGTCATGAAGCTCTACAAGCCCGTTACTCTGCGGTCTGCCCATTTTGACCTCCTTTCAGTAGTTCGGGATTGTCGTGGATATTGCCGACAATTCTTTTCCCGAATTTATTTATCCAGCTTTGGCGTATGCTTCCGCAGTTTGGGTACGCTCCGATAAATTCAGCCGTAAATGATGCGTCTTTTGGGTTGTAGCCGACCATGTGCCTCACTGTCTTGTGATAATCCATTCCGCTGCCGTCGTATCCCGATTCTATAATATCGCCCTCGTAAATTTCTTTGCCGTAAAAATCATATAGACCTGTAAATTGCCCTACGGTGTCGGGATGTACAGGTGACACCTCATCCATATACAATTCAACAGCTAAATTTGGTCTATCTTCAATCAACGTGCTATCAGTATGTGAACCGTGATATATTACAAAGCCGCCGACTATTTGCAAGAGGTCTCCATGCACCCATTCCTCGTTATCGAGGCGTTTTCCTCTAAATTTTATCTCACGCATCGTGTGCCTCCTTTCTTAAATCAGCCAACACCTTGTCATTGCAATTTTTGCAAAACAATTTATTGAGAGTTCCTTTGAGCATGACAAGATAGACATCATCATCTTCTTTGAATTTGTGGTTGCAGTTAAAACAGAGTCTTTGGACAGAAAGTCCTATACTTTCTCTCGACTTGCGAAACTGCCCGAATTTCAAAAATGGCTTATCAACGGCGTGCAGCACTTTATATGTCTTTTTGGTAATCTTAATGACTTCCATTGCTGCCTCCTTTCATCTTTTCGATTATTGCATCTGCAACGCTGACGCAGCTATTAGCAAGCTTATCAGGCGTAATCTCGCATTCAGGGTCAGAGAGGATGCTTTTTAGGCTTTCTCTCACAAGCTCAAATCTCCGAGCTTCCCAATCAACAGGCTCTTTGCGCACATACTCGATGTCATCAGCATCAACCTTGTCTTGTGACCATGTGATTTCACTAAGTTCATTGAAATCAATATCGGTGCTATCTTTTTGCAAGCCGAGATTGAGATATATTTTGTTCGGTATATTTTTCATCACTTTGCTATTTTAGTCGGGTGCATACTAAAACTCCAATCGAGAACATTAGGAACGGTAGCTTGAATGTTTCCGCACGTCATTCCGCAATTCTCTCTCACTATCTGCAATGCTTCGTCTTTCGATGTCGCATACACTTTGAAAGTTCCCTCAAAGACAAATTTTGTCCTGACGATATAATCTTTCCGCTTAGGTATAAAGCCCTCTATCTCCGTGAGCTTTATTTTCAAAGACCGCAACGCCTTTCGTATGCGCGTCTTTTCTTTCGGGTCATTGCAGGATGCCAGCTTGCTTTTAAGCTCCGCAATCCGCTGTCTGACCGCATCTGATTTAAGTCTTATCTCCATTGCTTGTTGAATTTTATTGTTTTTGCTTTGTTTCCTGCTCGCTACCGCATTTTCTCCGCTTGCCCGACCAACTATAAGCCTCGAAGAAAAACACGCGCTTAAATCGCTTTATTTGCGATAGGTCGTATTTCCGAAGATGATTACCTCCAACATTTCATTGAAGCGGTCGGCAATCCTGTCTCCGTATTTCTTTCTGACTTCATCTGCTTTGAGGTTGGTCGTGATGAAAGTGAACAGTTGCTGATTATATCGGTATTCCAACAGGTCAATCACGGGATTTAGCACATTCCCGAAATCTATCACCTCCGTTGCTTCCCTGCCCATATCCTCAATGCCGAGCATCGGTGTTGAGCGTATTTCGTGAAATGCTCTCGGCTCTTTGGCGTAGGCCGCTATCTCCTTTGCGTCAATCACTCGGATGCCTTTGCGCTCATCGCCGAAAATCCTGCAATCCGATAGCAAGTTCATTGCAGAGCGGAAAGCGTAGAGCATCGTTGTTTTTCCATTGCCGCAGATGCCACAAAGCATCACCCCGAACTTGCTGTTATCCGCTGTGAGGAACGCAGCCAGCTTTCGGCAATTCTCTTTCGTGCGCTCATCAGGAACAAAAGCACGATGCCTGAACTCGACCTCTGCCTGATATGCAGCCAAAAGAATGTCTGTTGCTTGCTCCTGCGTCATTTCCCACTTAAAACGAGGTTGAGTAATCTTTCTCGCCAGTAGCCGTGACTTCAAGGCTTCCACGTCTATTTTCTGATTTTTGCTGAAAATTTCCATAACGCTCTTTTTCTCGTTTCTGCCACGTTGCGATTGCAGCGTGCCAATTAGACATTTTATTCTTCCCGACCATCCAACCTTTGCTCTCGTAGAAATTGACGAACTGCTCTGCATCGACTGAATATCCTTTTTCTTGAACATAAGATTTTACATCTTCAAGAGAGGGAGGATGAAAAGGCGGTTTTCGCCTTTTCCCCTCTCTATTATTTTCTTTAATTTCTTTTATTTCTTTAATTCCGTCTACTATGGTGTTTACTTGCCTATTTACTATGCTATCTACTGCATCATCATTTGATTGTTCGCAATCGCTTTTATTACAGGGAGTTATGGTATCTGTTATGCTATCTATTAAAGAACCTAAACGACCCTCATTTATGCTGTCTACTATGGTATTTGCTTTGCTATCTATTTGCCTATCTATTGTATTGCTGCCTTTATCTTGATAACTTTCATAATTGCAGATAGTTATGATAGCTGTTTGCCTATGTAGCACTTTGCGAATTATCATGTTTTCAGCTTCAAGCAATTTTAGATACTTGATGACAGTATTATTGTTGCGTCCCCATCTCTCTGCGAGGAAAGAAATTGATGCAATCATCTGCCCACGATGCAGGGTGAATTTATGGGCATCGTGCAAGACTTCTTTATCTTCCCACGCTGCCATGAAAAGCAAATCAAGCCACCATTTAAGCCTTTCGGCATCCTGCCACAGCCAATGTTCGGCTATCTTCCTGTTTATCTTTATCCACCCGTCCATCGTTCATCAGCAAATGAAATCTACCCAAATATCAATGAACTGCTGTCCGCAATAAACTGCAAGCTCCTCAGATTTGAAGGCAAGACGAGAGCCGTAATTCGTACCCGAGTTCGAAGATGCGCTATTCGCGTACGCACAGGCGAGACCGCCATTCGCATACGCATTGTTGCTCGCACGACCAACGACACGGCTTCTTTCCTCCTCATCCATTTCTTCAAGCTCCTCTTTTGAGTAGATATAGAACCACGGAAAGTATCGCCATTCATCTTTGGTAAATTTCGGCTCCCATCCCTCATTGAGAGCGGCAGCAATGATGCGGAGTTTGAGATAAGCTACATAATCCTTGCTGACATCCTTATCACCTACTAACTGCCAACGCTCGTAATACTCTTTGACGAATTGATTATCATCGCCTAATTCTTTCAAGGCATCATCAAAGGTCTTGATGCGCTCTCTGACATCTTTCGGCTTGAAAAAGTCTATCCCGAATAGTGTTTCAAGCGCATGGAGCGTGCCATAATCGTTTGTATTGCGTGCTGTATTGTAAACTTTAATCACGCTATCTTTTTTGATTTCAATCGTTTCTTTATTCATTTTCAAAATATCTTTTAGTTCATTTTCTGTAAAGCAACTTGCGCATTCGATTATAAAGTGCGACAGATGCGCTTTGTCGCACCAATAGCCGAGACGGTCACAATTTACAATATCAAGCCCTCTGTTTTTGGTAAGCTCAACGAATATCTGGCCATCTTCTTCTTTGCGGCTATCATCCTGTTTCACTATTAGCATCGCATTCTATCTTTTCTAATCGTTTGATAATCTTTTTCGTTAATCTCACGGCGTTATTCAGCCGTAGTTTCGTCTGCACCGCTTTCTCATCCATGTTGTCGAGAATAAGCGGCAATGTGCGGAGTAAAGTCTGCACAATATCGTTCGGTATCGTTCTCATATCAATACGGCTCTTTGTTAAGATTGATTTCCATGCCTGATTTAGCGATATAGACAGGCTTTCCCGATGTTTCTTGCGCCTCCCTTTGGAATTGCTCGGCATCGCTGTTATTTCCGCTTAGATGCAGCAAAATCACTTCATTTACCGATGACAGGTCATTGGCTCGCAATATCTCTTTCGTGGTCTGCAATTCCATGTGAGAATGGAGAAGCCTGTCACGCATTGAGGCAGGCACAATGCCGTTGTCGATATTGTATTGCAGGATTTTGTCTGCATAATTCGCTTCAAGCATTATATGATTGAGCTTTGGCAGCTTGTATTCAAGCATCATCGTATCGGTGATGAAAACCAGCTTTCCCATCTCCTCATGCTCAATGATAAAGCCGACACACGGCACATCATGCACGACCGACAAGGGCAATATCTTGAACCCTCCGACCTTGTAGCCGTGTATCGGCTCAATCTCTTTGCAAAAGGGGCTTGTGATGCCTTGACGTGCGAACACATCAGGCAGGGCAAGAACCTTTATACCGCATTTCAAGAACTCCCGAATATATTTGGCATGGTCGTTATGTGCATGGCTCACCACACAGCCCTTGATATTGCTAATCTTGAATTTCAGAGCTTTTTTCACCTCTGCCATAGAAATGCCTGCCTCGATAATCAAAACCTCATCAGAAAGCAAGGAACGCAGGATATAGCAATTCCCAGACGATGAGCTGCCCAAACACTTTAAGACCATAGCCAAATACTTTCAAGATTAGTAATCGGGAGCATCATTAGTCGGAGCGGCGGCGTTTCCCTCCGCTTTCGCTTGCTTGATTTCTCCTGTTTCGGTATCAACCTCCTCATAAACGACATTCGCGTCAATCGCCATCTTGTTAGCGTTGTCGGCAAGCAAGCCGTTTCGGTCTGCAAAATCCGCTCCCTCCATATCGCCTGATATTGCGTTTTGCATCTCGACAGAGAGGTATCCGTATTTCGACAGCAAACGGCGGATGACAGTCTTTAATGCCATGTCGTTGAAATTGCCCTCCCAACCGACTTTCTTTGCGACAACGCCGTCATTGGCTTTTGCGATAAGCTGCTCAATCGTGGTCTTGTAGCCGATAGACGGAGAGTAGCGTTTTGCATACTTCGCCATATCCTCGATAGGCACATAGAGCGTCTTTGAAAATCCGTTGAGAAGCTCGAAATAACAGAAGTAGCCTACAATCTTGTCGCTTTTCTTCTCTCCGTCGAACGCGATTTCTCCTGTGAGCTTGTTTACTTTGCGCAACTCTCCCTCGTAGACATAATCAGCATTGATTGTCTTGTACTGCCCTGTGCGCATTGCAAGCTGGATATACCCTTTATATCCGGGTATAAAAGTAGGGGTAGGAACTTTGTCATATATAGGCTTGTGCGTTTGAGGGTCTATCACATCGTTTCCATTCTCATCAACGCGCTTCACGCTATTATTATAAACCACGATGTAAGCAAAGCCGAGTGCCTTGTTGAGCGGCAGCCTTAATGTCGCTGCCCTCAATGCCTCGCATACAAGAGCATTGGTATTGCACATCTGCAATGATTTATCACCATTGTATAGGTCGATGAGCGATGCAACGAAAGCATCCTTATGCTCTCCGAGAGCGTTCTTGAATTGCTGCTGCACGCTCTCCGCTTTCAGAACCGCCGCAAATTGTGCGGAGGTTGATTTCTGTAATTGATTGTTTTCCATGATGAAAATTATTTATCGTTGATTATAGCTTTTGCAATAGTCTTGACAGCACCCATTTTCACGCCCTCTTTGAACAATGAACGGGTAGCATCTTGTGTCGCCAGTTCGGAAATGCACTTGATTATCTCAAATCCATTGCCTCCTAATGCAATCAATTGTTCGGTATCAGGCTTTTCTCCCTCTTTCGGCGTTTCTGCCACGAGCAAAACAAAGCCTCGATTTACTTTGTCGCTTTCGCAACCATTCTGCAATTCTGTTGCAAAGTCCTTTACTTTCTTCAAGAACTCGCTGCTAAATTCTTTTGTCTCCATTGTTAATTGAATAAATCACGTTGAACATTATTTTTGATGATAAGATTTTCGTCAAAGGTCACGACAAGGCGTATCTGCTGTGATGCAGTATCAAGCAACTTGTTTACGCTTTCTGCATTATCACAGAAGATAGGAGCGGTGATGCCCTCAAACTTGCATATCGCATTGATTATGTCAAGTCCTGCATTCACTTTCTTTGCATCATTGAGGTCTGAATAAGGTATGCCGTCCACGGTAGCAATACAGGTCTCCACTTCGCCTCCGTTTATCTGCTTTTCATACATCTTGAACTTGACAAGTGAGAACATGCCGTTAATGCGTTTATCGACAGCCTCAATCCTTGCTTTGGTAAACTCCGCAATCGTGAACTCGATGCCCTCTAATTCTGCAAGCTCCTCGGATTGTGTGCGCAACTGCTTTTCAAGCGCGGCAATTCGGGCGTTATTCCGCTCGATTATGTCTTTGTTTGCAAGTATGGCATTGAGAGAGTAAATCTCATTGTCTATCTGCTTGCATTGCTCTTTGAGGTCTGCGTTGCTCGCCATTTCAAGAGGCTTTTGCATTTCGGCTTCGAGCGATGCAATCTGCTGTGATAGGTCTTTCCATTTTTCGTCAGCTTCGATAACAGGCGTTGCATCAGGGCAAGATAATTCTGCTGTATATGCTTTGGCTGATTTTAGCGTTTCGATTTCAGACTTTTTGGCTGCAATAGTTTTTTCCGTTTCCTTGATTGATATCTCCAACTTGTGCATACGCTCGGTGTTCGCTTTCCCGACCTTTCTATTTTCTTCAAGTTCATTCGCCTTTCGTGTATTGAAACGTTGCGTCATTTCCTGCTGCTTTGCCTCAATCTCATCAGGCTCAAATGGTCTGTGACAGGTAGGGCAGCGAAAATCGTCCTCATTGAATTGCAGCGTCTCGGCATTGATTTCTTTCCACTCCGCAATCAGCTTCTCACGATAGGATTTGCAGTTTTCCAAAGTCTTCCTATCTCGTTCGAGCTGTTCTTCGCTATGCTCTGCCTCGCGTGACAAGTCTGCAATCTTAAACACAATCTCTTGCTTATCTCGCAATGCTTTATTGTATTCGGCTTGTACCTCGTTCTTGATTTTATTTTCAAGAGACCACTTTTCTTGCGTAAGGTTAGCAAGCGTCTTTGCTTTTTTCATCCGCTCATCATTGGCGGCTGCGTATGCTTTCGAGGCATCGGCTATTTGAGCGTCGAATGCGTCTTTATTGCGTTTCTTTACTTCAATGGCAGCTTTGATTGAATCCCAATCTTTTTCTTCGGGCATATCTCTTTTGCGCTCATCTATGCGGTCGGGGATAGTGTCAATCTCTGCTTTGATGCGCTTTTTCTTTGCTGCAATCTCTTTCTTATATTCGTCAAGTGTCTTTCCCGTGAGCTTATCAAGCAATGCTCTGAAATCCTCATTTTCCGCTGCAATCTCATCATCGGAGATATTGCCAGCCATACGGAAAAGCATCGCTCTCTGCACATCGGGCTTTTGCTGATTAAAGTAGAGCGGATTGGTGATGAACTTAAATACCTGTTCCGTACAGATATTATCTATCTTCTCGCTCCATTCCTTGACAGAGCAAGGCACATCGTTAAAAAGACGCTCTTCTGTATTTCCTGTGAACTCCGCAACCGCCGAGCCTCTTTTCTTTTGCCATTTCTCTATCAGTCGGCGGCAAAGGGTGATTTCTTCACCGTTCACCAAAAGAACTGCCGATACCTCATGCGGCACATTCTCAATCACATTGCCATTTGCATCTTTGGTCTTGATGCCGAAGTCTTTTCGGTCATCGCTGTTTTTCCCAAAGAGCAACCATGTGAAAGCGTCAAAGATTGTAGTCTTTCCAGAGCCATTACGCCCTTGAATGGTCGTGATATGCTCGTTGAACTCAATCGAAAAATCCTTGAATGCCTTGAAATTCAGCAAGTGCATTCTCTTGATAATGATATTCTTCATTGCACGTTGAATTATTTGATTATTAAAACTTTGGATGCGTTACGGCGTAAGTCATCGCTTTTTGCTTGACCTCATCGTTTGTCGGGATGCGCTGTTGTAGCTGCCATTCCTCAATCTCCGATTTTTTGAAATAGGTGAGCCGACCTTGCTTGTAATGCGGTATGTTCCTCTCGCTGACAAGATGCCTCACACGGCTCTCGGAAAGGTTGAGCATTAAGGCGACCTCGCTTGTATCAAGAACCGATTTTGAGCCGATTACCATTAGCCGTTCAATTCTTGCCAATCTTTCTTCTACTCCCATAAATCGTCCTCCTCTTTCGTCAGTTTATCAAGTTCGGGGATGAGATTATTCTTACTCCAATTCTCGATAAGTCGATACATTGCATAGCCAGCACCGAAGCCGACCACCTTTGAAAATATCATGTCGCCGAACCATGTAGGGCTATCATCGTCAGGAACCCCGAAAATCCCTATAATTGCGACAAATCCTAAGAGAAGCAATACATAGTATCGCCAGTTCAAAAACGCTTTCATATAGCTTGCGCCTCCTCTCGCCTCGGAAATAAGCTATCAACGCTTACATTGTATCTTTGGGCGATAGTAGCCTGTGCAAGCTCATCAGGCACTTGCTTGCCTGAAATCCACATCCTGACGGTCATCTCGGAACGATGCGTCAATGTCGCAATCTCCGAAATGAACTCCTGTGCAGGTGTCGGTCTGCTTTTAGCTTCTTGGTAAAGCTCGATAAAGCTCTTTTGCCTCATAACTCAAAGTATTTTTACCGTTAATTATTCGCCTATTAAGCACTTATTTATTATTTTTGCACCAAAAATCATTTTTCAATGCAGCAATAACTTTCCTTATTGCTCTGCAAAGATAGAACATATCTCTGATATATCAAAGCAATTTTCTGAGAATGTTCTGATGTTAAAACTTTTTAATACTTGGCAATATGGATAAAAGTGTGAAAGACAGAACGATAGAATTTGTGAAATACAAGGGCATTACGATGAAATCCTTTGAGATTAAATGCGGTTTATCTACAGGATATGTCACTTCAATGCGAAAAGGATTTGGTGCTGATAAGCTGAACAATGTTCTGACGGCATTCCCAGAGCTAAACAGAGATTGGCTGCTGTATGGAGAGGGAGAAATGATAAAGAGCGGTGTATCGCAAAACGCCAACGGAGATAATAATACACAAGTTGCAGGGAACGGCAATAATGTAAATTCCTCTCCGACACTCGATAAGGCTATTGATGAGATTGCCGAACAAAGAAAGCTCGTTGCGAAATCGCAAGAGCAAATTGACCGCCTTTTGGCGATAATTGAGAAAATGCAAGCTATTTAACAAGGAGGTTTAATATGGAAACGCCATCTTTATATTTGGATTTTATAGACGCTCAAAGAGCTTATATAAAGAATGAGTTATCAGATAATGTGGTTTCGGCTCTATTATTGAAAATAGGGAAAGAGATAGACCGATGCAGAGTATATAATGAACCGAGTGCGGAGCTTGAAAAGCTCTACGATAATGCTCTTTGGCTCAAATGTGAAACGATTAAATGATGATGATATGAAAAAGATTATACCTATTATAATAATGATGATTTGCGCTTTCACATCATGCTCCGATGATGATGAGCCAATCGAAAGCGCAACAGAACAGCAAGCCAAAGAGATTGCTTCTGTGCTTAATGGAACATTCGTCAATAATGATGATGATAAAAATATCCATGAGATAACATTTGCGCCTTATCCTGCTCCCCAAGAAGAGGATTTTACAATACCAGGCGAATATATAGATATTGATAAAAAGGTAATGGTATATGGCGAATGTGAGGAAGTAGAGTATTTCGGAGATATGCCAATCAGCACCGAATGGCGATATATTATTGATATTCCTTATGAGGGCGCACAGCCTGAACTTTGGTTTTATCCAATAAGCGTATATGGCAGATATGAGACGCATGATATAACTATCATCAACAGCACATCTTTTGTCCTTGATGATAAAACCTATTATAAGCAATGAGTAGGAGGAGAGTATATAATGCCGATACAATTTCTATCATGGAGCGGTTCTTTTTAGCTTTTCAAGCCTCATTGGATAATAAGCTGATAAAGAATATATCTATATTCTGCACCGATAATAAGATAGATAAGCGTCATTTCTATGCTCAACGCAAAGATATGGGGCGAGGCTTCTTTGAAGTCGGTTGGCTCGTGCCGCTCATCCGAGATTGCGGTGTATCGGCAAATTGGCTTTTGACTGGCAAAGGCACAATGTTTGTCGGATGATATAGAAACAGAAAAAGGCATCGAAACCGATGCCTTTTCTTAAATCTCTCAATCTTCATCTTTGAAGATGTCGGGTATCTTTGATACTGCCGCCTGTTTGTTCTTGTCAAGCACCTTTGCGTAAATCTGCGTGGTTGTCAGATAACGGTGTCCGAGTAGCTTGCTGACCGTATATATATCCGTGCCGAGGTCGAGCATCATCACGGCGAAGGTATGCCGTCCGCAATGAAATGTTATCTCCTTTTGGATGCCAGCTCGAAGCACCCACCGTTTGATTGCCTCATTGGTGCAGCTTGGAGAATGGATGTCGGTAAACGGGTGGTCGTTTGGCTTGCCCCTCTCTCCGAGAAGTTCTGCCGCCTGTGGCGATATATCAAGATATTCCTGTCCTTTCGTTTTCTTCTGCTTAAAGATAATTCTCACATATTCGCCCTGCTGCTGTATCTCACCCCATGTAAGATTGATGATGTCGCTTCGGCGCAATCCTGTAAGGCAGGAGAAAAGAAAAGCCCTTTTGATATTCGGATATTCGCATTCCGTCTGTGCGAGCTTTTTCACCTCCTCGATTGTCAGGTACATTCTTTTTCCCTCCTCTGGCTTGATGCCCTCTATGCCCCTCATCGGATTGTGCGCAATGATGCGCTCCTCGTATGCCTGATTAAGACACGCTTTCAGCTTTCGGAAATAGCTTGTCTTTGAATTTCGGGATAGGGGATGGTCTTTGATGCGCTCACGATAATCACAGCCCCATGCACAAGCCTCGTTTTCCAAATAATCCTTGAAGCCCTGCACCCATTTCGGGGTGATGTCTGCAAAAGTCAGCTTTTTCAGATTATGGTCATACTTTTCGAGATGCTTCAAGCACGACCGCCAATTGCCCCAATTTCCTTTGCTGTCTTCTCCGTGCCTCTTTTCTGTCATTGCCACATAATAATCATAGAATAAGGTCTGTTCCGCATAATCGGATTTGAAACCGTATTCATGGTTCTGCACTTCGACCTGCCTCATTGCCTTGATAGAGTTTGCAAGTTGCATGGTCTGCTTGTTTTTCTCCTTGTCAGCTCTGCTCCGCTCTGGGATGAGGTAAAGCCGCAAGAACTCATAATGCCTTTTGCCGTTCAGATAGATGTCGAGATAAAGGCTTATATTACCGTTAGCCAATTTCTTTTGCCTAATCTTTATAGGCTCTTTTACTGTCTTATCCATATCCTGCACGTTGAGTTATTTGTTACTTCTGTTACCCAAATCATATCGGGTAACAGAATAGTAACACAAAAGTAGCATATTTTTGGCATACGCACAGCATTGAAACGGAAAAATCTTATTTTTATTTGTATTGTTAAATCATTGATAGTAGTGCATTTATAGGCTATTCGTATGCTATTGGAGTGCGATGTCATTTGCAGCCAAAATCCGCCTTACTTTCCTATGCAGAAATGTTTGAAGATGTTGCTTAATACTTCATCTGTGGTTATTTCGCCACCTACAATTTCTGTTAGGTGAAAAAGACATTGGCGAAGGTCCTCACTTATCAAATCACCAGAAAGTTGGGTATTAAGGCCCTCTTGGACACGGTGGATAGATGAAAGGGCATGACTGAGTGCCTCATAGTGGCGTAGGTTGCTTACAACAACACTATTTTGAGACATGTCAGGTGTAATCGTAAACTCAATTAGTTGTTGTTGTAAATCATAAAGCCCATCTTTGTTTTTAGCAGATAGAGGTATAGTAACATATTTTGATGGAATGCCATCTGATATTGACATATATGAGCAGTCCGCAGTATCTTTATTTGTTATATTGTTTTCCAATGATTTCTTTATATTTTCATTAAGTAAATCAAACTTATTGAGTATAATTACAAGGTGCTTGTCTTTACATCTTGGTATAATTTGCTCTGACAGTTGCTTATATTGCTTTTCTGCACAAGTAGCATCTATGACCCATAGAACTATATTTGCTTGTTCTAATTTTTGGAAACTACGTTTGATGCCAAGGGATTCAATAGCATCCGTTGTCTCACGTATGCCAGCTGTATCAATAAAGCGGAATGTTATTCCTTCAAGGTTTATAGTATCTTCAATAACATCGCGTGTAGTACCATGGATATCACTTACTATGGCACGTTCTTCATTTAGTAAGGCATTCAATAATGTTGATTTTCCTGCATTTGTTTCTCCAACGATAGCTACAGGAACTCCATTTTTTATGGCATTGCCCATATTGAAAGAATTTGTTAGTAGACTTATTACCTTTTCTATTTGATTAGCTATATCTTTAAGTTCTGAACGGTCTGCAAATTCTAATTCTTCATGATCGCTGAAGTCAAGTTCAAGTTCCATTAGAGATGTAAGTTGAAGTAATTTATCACGTAAGAGTGATAATTCTTTACTGATGCCTCCACGCATTTGATTTATTGCCATGTGGTGTGTAGCTGCTGATGTTGCAGAAATTAAATCTGCAACAGCTTCTGCCTGACTTAGGTCCATCTTCCCGTTAAGAAAGGCTCTTTGTGTATATTCACCAGGGCCGGCTGAGCGGCATCCATTTTTGATTAATAATTGCATAATGTTTTGCAATATATATGATGACCCATGACATGATATTTCTACTGAATTTTCTCCTGTATATGAATGCGGTGCTCTGAAAATACTTACAAGAACTTCGTCAATGATTTCTTTTTCGTTATTTTTTATTAGGCCATAGGTTATGGTATTCGCAGCCTTTTTACTTAATGGCATACACTTTTTTCCCACTGGATAAAAAATCTTATCAGTGATGCTTATAGCATCTTGTCCTGATATTCGTATTATGCCTATAGCTCCACCATTCGCTGTTGCAATTGCGCATATTGTATCTTGTATATCCATTTTATATAGCCTCAATGTTGTAGGATAATTTAATGTTTGATTTATAAATAAAAAGTAGAAATATATAAAGACTTTAAAACTTAGTGTTATTGAATATGTATCATATAAATATGGCTGCCTCATTACTTATCTTTGAGACAGCCATTATATTATTGATAATATATTACTGGTATCATATCATCTATCTGATTCTATCTGCAGCTCTGACTAATGCTTCATCTGCGAGTATAGCTCTTCTTGCCATTAAATATAAAATAACAGCTATAAGTGGAAGTATTGATGTAAAGGAAATTTTGTAATGTCCTATAGATTCCGTTAAATTTATTGCAAACACAGCGTAAACTGCATACCATCCTAAGATTAATAATATGTTAAATATACAGAACCGACTTTGTACAATTCTGTTGTGATACATAAAAATTGCAATCAGCGAAATCGGACATGTAATCAGTAAAGTTGCAAAAAGGACCCATACAGAATAATTATGACTTCCATTCGGCATCGTAATCCACAAATTAAACATTGTAGATGTGGAATTTATATTTCCATCTGCAACAAAATGTCCTAACGGCAAGCATAGACAGATTATATTTAAAATTAATGCTGCCAAAAGGAATAAAGTTTGTTTCCTTTGTATCATTGCATATCTTTTAAATTGTCTTTTTGACCGTCACGCCAATATATATTGCCATCAATGAATTCTTGAGTAGCTAACAATGTCGGTTTAGGGAGTTTTTCATAATATCTTGATATTTCTATTTGCTCTCTATTTTCAAAAACCTCTTCTAAACTATCATTGTATGAAGCAAATTCTGCTAGCTTCTTACTTAAATCTTGTTTTATTTCTACAGAAATTTGGTTTGCACGTTTTGAGATTATAGCAACACTTTCATAAATGTTGCCTGTCTCATCACATAAATCCATAATGTTTCTGGTTACGGTGTTTGATGGTGCTTTTGATTTTTTGTAGTCCATATTCTTTATGTTATATTTATTTCTCTTTGGTATATTTCTTACAAGATGATATGTATTTTTCTGCTAATGCCTTATTCTTTGAGTCTGGATATTCATTAATGAATCCATAACATTCGTCTTCTGCATCTCGATAGCGGTCTATTTTCTTTGATTCAACGCTTTGTTCTGCCAATTCGAATTTACTTTTCATTATTAAAACAGCAAAGTCTTCGCGCAAAGAACTGTATGGATAATCATTGATTGCGTTTTGTGCCGTTATAATACATGCTTCATAATTACTTCCTCCACTTGTACAATTACCAAAATATGTACCTAAATTATAATATAATTGTGCAGAATATAATTCTTTTTTTACAAGTTTATCCTGTAATTCGAAAAGGCGTTTCTGTGCTTTACCTTTTAAAGAGGCTTCTGGATATATATCCAAGTATTCTTGAAAAGCAGCAATTGAATTTACTGTCTGTGTTTGATCTAATCTTGGTTCCGGTGTACTCATAAACAGGCTTTCGCCAATGTAGAATGAGGCCATTTCTGAATAAATACCTTTGGGATATGTCTTATAGTATTTTTTAAAAGTCATTGCAGCACTTTCATAGTCCTTGTCACAAAATTGTGCCATTGCAAGCATATATAGACTTTCTTCAGCATTGTCTGTTCCTTTTTGAATTGTTACAAGTTCTTCAAGCAAAGTAATTGCCTGTGTATATTTGCCATACGCAAAACACTCTTTTGCATATTCATACTTATAATTATAGTCTTGTGACTTATAAACTTGATTGAATTCGTGTGCACATCCAGAAAACAACACGACAGCAAATATGGAGATGATAATATTATTCTTCATAATTCAATATTTGGCTTGCAAAAGTACATATTATTCTATTAAGTAACAAAGTTTTGAACTTATTTTTAAGAAAAAATATCTTTATTAGGTGATTTCTTTGTAATATTTGTATTTTTGCATCTTGAATTGTTATGTATTTATAATATTCTTATTGTGTTTATTGTTATATGAAAGGTTTTAAGCTTACCTCAAATTATAAGCCGACAGGGGATCAACCTGAAGCTATTAAGCAATTAACAGAGGGGATACTTAATGGTGAAAAGTCACAAGTGTTACTTGGAGTAACTGGATCGGGTAAAACTTTCACGGTTGCAAATGTTATCGCCAATGTAAATAAACCAACGTTAATTTTAAGCCATAATAAGACACTTGCAGCTCAGCTTTACAGTGAAATGAAATCTTTTTTCCCTGATAATGCGGTGGAGTATTATGTATCATACTATGATTATTATCAGCCTGAAGCATATTTACCACAGACGGATACATATATTGAAAAAGATCTTGCTATTAATGAGGAAATAGACCGTTTACGTTTATCTGCTGTTTCTGCATTGCTGTCAGGAAGGAAAGACGTTATTGTCGTATCGTCAGTCTCCTGTATTTATGGTATGGGCGGACCTGTTGAAATGGCAAAAAGTATAATATCTTTAAAGCGAGGCCAGATTTTAGATCGCAATGACTTCTTGCGTAGCCTCGTAGGAGCTTTGTATGTTCGAAATGACATAGAACTCAAGAGAGGCAATTTTAGGGTTAAAGGAGATACTGTTGATGTATTTATGGCTTATAGTGATTATGTTCTTAGAATTTCATTTTGGGATGATGAGGTTGATAGTATTGAGGAAATAGATTCAATTGATTTTCATCGAATTGCTTCTTTTGATAATTATCAAATTTATCCTGCCAATATTTTTGTAACATCAAAAGAGCAAACTGAACTTGCTATACGTAAAATACAAGATGATTTGTTAAAGCAAATATATTACTTTAATGAATTGGGGGATAATATTAAAGCTCAGCGTATTAAGGAACGTGTGGAGTATGATATGGAAATGATAAAAGAATTGGGCCATTGTTCGGGGATAGAAAATTATTCACGATATTTTGATGGACGTGAAGCAGGACAAAAACCATATTGTCTTTTGGATTTTTTCCCGTCAGATTATCTGATGGTGATAGATGAGAGTCATGTGAGTGTTCCTCAAATTAGTGCTATGTATGGTGGCGATAGGGCGAGAAAGACTAATCTGGTTGAATATGGATTCCGTCTGCCGGCAGCATTTGATAATCGTCCATTAAAGTTTGAAGAGTTTCACTCTATGATACATCAGGTAATTTATGTTTCTGCAACTCCTGCAGATTATGAATTGGAGGAAGCCGGAGGGGTTGTTGTTGAGCAGGTTATACGTCCAACAGGATTGTTGGATCCGGAAATAGAAGTAAGACCAAGTGAAAATCAGATTGATGATCTCATGGAAGAGATTGTTATACGTAATGGGAAAAATGAACGTACGTTGGTTACTACATTGACAAAGCGTATGGCTGAAGAGTTGACTGAATATTTGCTTAATCACGATGTTAAAGCTAATTATATACACAGTGATGTCGCTACTTTGGATAGAGTGAAAATTATGAATGATTTACGTGAAGGCGTTTTTGACGTTCTTGTTGGAGTGAACTTATTGCGTGAAGGGCTTGATTTGCCTGAAGTCTCGCTTGTCGCGATACTGGATGCGGATAAAGAAGGTTTTTTGCGTTCACACAGATCGTTGACTCAAACTGCAGGCCGAGCGGCGAGGAATGTAAATGGTAAAGTAATTATGTATGCTGACCATATTACAGCAAGTATGCAGATGACGATAGATGAAACTGCAAGGCGTCGCGAAAAGCAGTTGAAATATAACGAAGAGCATAATATTACTCCTAAACAAATTGTTAAGGTAATAAATCATGATACATTGGGATCTGCTAGTATTATTGATATGCCAGTTGCAAACAAAAAGTATGAGGCTTATATTGAAGAAGACCATGTCGCATTTGCTGCGGATCCTATTGTAACCAAGATGAATAAAGATCAGTTGTTAAAAACAATTGCAAATACACAAAGGATGATGAAAAAAGCGGCAAAAGATCTTGACTTTATACAGGCTGCACAATTTCGAGATGAATTAATTCGTCTGCAAAATATACTTGATGGTAAATATTGATAATTATAAAAACATTATGTAGTAATTTATATCGGTGCTTATTTGTTGCTATTCTAATTCTAGTTGTTAAATTATGCTTATTGTTGCGCCTATAACTTTTAATTTATTAATTTTGCAAAAATATATATTCGTATGAAACTGATTTTTATCCTTTCTATGTATTTGATTCCAATGATTGGTTTGGCACAGAGTGTTTGGGAAGCACCTAATGCCGAGGATCATAAAGTCACAACAAGTACATTTATTGATAATAAAGAGAATTCGGAAGCTAAATATTTAAAAGGAGCAGTTCCTGAGGTTGATGGAAAAGTTGAATGGCGCTTAGATATTGATGTCCCAAAGAAAAATGCTCAGGATATATACGATATAATATTTGATTGTTTTACGAGTTTAACTAAAACAGAAAATCAACTTGAAGGTAGTCGTATTTCACTTATCAATAAAAAGGACCATATTGTAGTTGCTAGTATGAAAGAGTGGCTCGTTTTTACAGATAAATTATTGTCTTTAGACAGAACGAAATTTAATTATACTTTAATCGCATATTGTAAAGATAACCATCTTACGGTTACAATGGGACGTATATTATATGTTTATGATGAAGAACGCGTTAGAGGTGGATATGTGTATAAAGCAGAAGAATGGATTAATGATGAAAATGCATTAAATCGTAAACAGACACGTTTGTTGCCTGGTTCTGCAAAATTTAGAAGAAAGACCATTGATCGTAAAGATTATATTTTTAATACAATTAAAGAAAATGTTTTGAAATAAGCTTATTTTTGATATTTTTATTTAAAAGCAATGATTGTAAATACAGATGATAATAACAAGAAATTTAATTCTTGTGGGAAATATGGAAGTCGAGGTGAACGCTTTATGTTTCTTCGTAATATATTAAATATTATTTTCATGTTGGGAGCATTGATTGGTATGGTAATTTATTTTAAAGTAGATCATCAAATTGGCACAATCGTAATATTGTCTTCCATGTTATTTAAAATTGTTGAATGTGTTTTTCGCTTCATAAAATGAGTAAAAGGCTATTAATAGGGATAACGTATATATTATTTTGTTTATCGGTCTATTCACAAGACTATAATCAGTTAACGGATACGGGCGAGTTTACACAGGCGGGATCAAATAAAAGTTCAAAAAGTGATACACTTTCATCTGGGAATAAAGAAATTCCAAAAGGATTGAAAGTTTGGACTATTGATGAACGTTTTGGGGAACGTACGGCTGCTGTACCAGATACAATGCAGCATATGTATATGAACTCAATTTTTACAACAGGCCTGCGTGGAGAATACAATACTACAGGAAACTTAGGAGCGCCACGTATTAGTCGTATTTATATAGATAGAGATGAAACGTCCCAGTTTGTATTCACACAACCATATGATTATTTTTTGACGCCTGTCAACAAATTCCTTTTTACGAACACTCTTTCGCCGATTACCAATATTTCTTATGATGAATGTGGTGATAGAACAAATGGTGAAGATCATTTTAAGGCAATTTTTGGTGTTAATGCAGGTAAAAAGTTAGGCGTAGGTTTTAAGTTTGATTATATCTATGGCCGTGGATATTATCAAAATCAGAGCACGTCGCATTTTAATTATACTATGTATGGCTCATATCTAGGTGACAGATATGATGCTCATATTTTATTATCAACTAATCACCAGAAAGTGACGGAAAATGGTGGTATAACTGATGATAGGTACATAACACATCCTGAAGCATTTGATGATAATTTTAGGGAGAGTGAAATACCTACCGTTTTAGAACAAAATTGGAATCGTAATGATAATCAACATATATTTTTCACACACCGCTATAATTTGGGATTTAATAGAAAAGTAAAAATGACAGAAGAAGAGATTGCTGCACGAAAGTTCGCAATAGCTTCTCAAAAGGAGAATGAAACAAATAAGGCAAAAGAAGAGGCACGGAAGAAAGCTATTAAGGAAGGACGTGAATTTGATGAAAATGCATATGATGAGAAAAAGACATTTTCAGGGCGTCCTGACAATGCTATAATAGCAGGTGATGAACCTGCCGATACGACTAATACAGCAAGCGATAGAATAGTTCTTGATAAGACAGCCGCAGATAGTTTGCTTAACGTTCATATAGACAATAAAAATGTTGCTAATGTGGATACTGCATGGATGAAGGATGAATACGTGCCAGTTACAAGCTTTATACATACTTTAAAGTTTGATAATTATCGTCGTATATATCAAGCATATAGAACTCCTGAAAATTATTATGCAAATACATTCCCTGTTAATGAGAAGTTTGAAGGGGATTCAATTTATGACAAGACTAACCATTATTCATTAAAAAATACATTTGCTATAGCATTGCTGGAAGGTTTTAATAAATGGGCAAAAGCAGGACTAAGGGCTTTTGTTACATCAGATTTACGGCATTTTAGTTTGCCTGATTCTTTAGGCGGAACAAGTAGCTATAACGAACATAATTTGAGTGTTGGTGGTCAATTAATAAAAAAACAAGGAACAACGTTGCATTATGATGTTACAGCTGAAGCATGGCTTGCAGGAGAAGACGCCGGACAATTGAAAGTTGATGCAAACGCAGATCTTAATTTTCGTCTGTTTAATGATACTATAACTCTAGCTGCACGGATGTTTTTTTATCGCCTTAACCCAACATTTTATTATAGACATTATCATTCAAAACATTTTTGGTGGGATAATGATGGTCTTAGTAAAGAAATACGTACCCGTATAGAAGGTGTCTTTTCTTTAAGGCGTACTCATACTACATTGCGTGTAGCTGTTGATGATTTAAAAGATTATACATATTTGAGTCAGAGTTATACAATTACTGATAATTTTAATCGGGCAGGGAATGTGGTTTCTGTAAAGCAATGCTCTGGGAATATAAATCTATTCACTTTGCAATTGTCACAGGATTTTAAATTTGGCCCTCTTAATTGGGAAAATCAGATAACATATCAGAAATCAAGTAACGAAGAAGTTTTGCCTGTTCCTCTGTTAAATATATACACTAATTTATATTTTAAGTTTAAGGTCGCTCGTGTGTTAAGTGTTGATCTCGGGGCTGATTTGCGTTATTTTACAAAGTATAAAGCGTTGGATTATAGTCCGGCATTAGGTCAATATACCGTACAGGACAATGGTGAGAATAATGTTGAAATAGGGAATTATCCTTATGTAAATGTATACGCCAATTTACATCTAAAGCATACGCGATTTTTCATTATGATGAGCCATGTTAATGCAAGTGCAGGTGAATATTTCCTCGTTCCTCATTATCCTTTGAATGGAAGAGTGCTACGTTTTGGTGTGTCATGGAACTTTTTCAACTGATAGTAATCTTGCAACATTGACTGATGAAATAAATTTTATTGTTGATTAGTCTTTTATTAAAGTTTATATTAATTTTGTTAGAAAATATCAAATTATGCCTCAAATATCAGTACGTGGATTAGAAATGCCGGAGTCGCCAATAAGAAAATTAGCTCCGTTAGCGACAGCTGCTAAAAATCGCGGAATAAAAGTATATCATCTTAATATAGGACAGCCTGATCTGCCTACACCCAAAGTTGCTATTGACGCTATACGTAATATTGATAGAGAAATTCTTGAATATTCACCATCACAAGGATATCTTGGATACAGAAAGAAGCTTGTGAATTATTATAAAAAGTACAACATTAATGTAAGTCCTGATGATATTATAATAACTTGTGGGGGAAGTGAAGCTGTTCTTTTTGCTTTCATGTCGTGTCTAAATCCAGGAGATGAGATAATTGTTCCTGAACCTGCATATGCTAATTATATGGCTTTTGCTATTTCTGCTGGAGCAAAAATAAGGACTATTGCAACAACTATAGATGAAGGATTTTCTTTACCAAAAGTTGAGAAATTTGAAGAGTTGATAAATGATCGTACACGTGCAATACTTATTTGTAACCCCAATAATCCTACAGGATATTTGTATACAAGACGTGAAATGAACCAGATTAGAGATTTGGTTAAGAAGTATGACTTGTATCTTTTTTCTGATGAAGTTTATCGTGAATATATATATACAGGTTCGCCTTATATCAGTGCATGTCATCTTGAAGGTATTGAGCAAAATGTAGTTCTTATTGACTCTGTTAGTAAAAGATATAGCGAGTGTGGAATACGTATTGGAGCCTTGATAACTAAAAATTTGGATGTACGTCAAGCCGTGATGAAATTTTGTCAAGCCCGTTTGTCACCGCCATTAATCGGACAAATAGCAGCAGAAGCATCTCTTGATGTGCCAGAAGAATATTCACGTAGCGTATATGACGAATATGTGGAACGTCGTAAATGTCTTATAGATGGCCTTAATCGTATACCAGGTGTTTATTCACCTATACCCATGGGGGCTTTCTATACTGTTGCAAAACTACCTGTAGATGATAGTGAAAAGTTTTGCCGTTGGTGTTTGGAAACATTTAATTATGAAGGTGAAACTGTCATGATGGCTCCAGCGTCAGGATTTTATACAACACCTGGAGCCGGATATAATCAAGTACGTATAGCATATGTGTTAAAAAAAGAAGATTTAATACGTGCGCTTTTTATATTACGAAAAGCGCTTGAAACTTATCCGGGGAGGGTTGATGAAGAATGAATTTACCATTATATATAGCAAAGCGTATTTATTCAGACAATAACGCTCAGCAAAAAGTTAGTAAGCCGGCAATCCATATCGCAACAGCAGGTGTTGCCGTAGGGTTAGCCGTAATGATAATTTCTGTATGTATTGTTTTAGGTTTTAAGCATACTATACGTGATAAAGTTATAGGCTTTGGTTCCCATATTACTGTTGCGAACTTTATGACGCTACATGGCTATGAACAGAAGCCTATTGCTATGCCTGATAGTATGATGAATGTATTGAAATCCATTAATGGAGTTAAGCACGTACAACGTTATGCAATTAAACAAGGCATATTGAAGACAGACAGCGATTTTCTGGGAATAGCTTTTAAGGGCATTGCTTCAGAATACGATACTGCTTTTATCCACAATAATATGATAAGTGGTACTATTCCTGCATTTAGTGACAATAAAAGCCATAATAAGATTGTTATATCTAAGATTATGGCGGATATGCTCAAGATAAATACTGGTGATAAGGTGTTTGCATATTTTATTGATAATGATGATGTCAGAATGAGACGATTTACTGTATCAGGAGTTTATCAAACAAACCTTACACAATATGATAAAACAATCTGTTTTACCGATCTTTATACTGCATCCCGTCTTAATGGATGGGACACAGGACAAGTTACAGGTGCAGAACTTATTGTGAATGATTTCAATAAGATTAATAATGTCGAAAATATTCTTATTTCTAAAGTAAATAGAACTACTGATACTTATGGCGAAGCCTATTCTTCAGAAACAATTCAAGAGGCGAATCCACAAATTTTTTCATGGCTTGATCTTTTAGATTTAAATGTTTGGATAATACTGGCACTTATGCTATGTGTTGCTGGATTTACAATGATTTCAGGATTACTCATAATAATTCTTGAACGTACAAGTATGATAGGTATTTTAAAAGCTCTTGGTGCAAAGAATACGATAATCCGTAAAACTTTTTTATGGTTTGCTATTTTTATTATAGGGAAAGGTATGATTATTGGAAATATTATTGGTTTTGGACTAGTTTTATTACAAAAACTGACAGGTATTGTTTCTCTAGATCCTTCAACTTATTATGTTAAGACCGTACCAGTTGAAATTAATTTACCTTTAATTATATTACTTAATGTTGCCACTTTACTTATAAGTGTTTTTGTGCTTATAGCACCAAGCTTTCTTGTTTCACGTGTACATCCAGCAAAGTCAATGAGATATGAATAAAATCTAAATATAAATGATTAAGATAAGGCTTCATTATTATGTTTGTAAGTGATTTAATTAATAAAAGAAATTTCCCTAAATTCTAATTAGTCGCCCCTTAAAAAGGTTATTATCTACTGGTATTCAGTAATTTAATCAATAAAAGTCTTTGATGAATCTGCAAGTTTTCTTATCTTTAGGGTAATAAACTTGCAGATTTTATGATTAAAAAAAGTGTAGTGTTTCACTGAGTGTGTCTGAGGCAAGTTTGCCTTAGAAGTGATGATGCAAAGTTAATAGACAATTTTGTATTTCATATCAAAAAAGTGAATTTTATGTTGTATCTGGACGAGGAACGGGTTCTGCAGAGGAGCACCCCGTCAGCAACATGGCTAGGCCTATACTGATAGCAAGAACTATCCTGGAGTCGTCATGGTGGCGACTCCTTTTTTGCTTTCAGGCAGGCTTTTCTGCTAAAAAAACTATTCCATTAGTCCGTAAACAGAGTCTTGTCGCAGGTTATGTTGGGTAGCAGCCGGTCAAAAGCCTTGTGTTCCATGGCGACACTGCCCATGAGCGTCAGTACAGATTCTTCGTTAGGCATGGCTGTACGCATTCTGGTCACTCTCCTGAAGTCCCGGTTGAGGCGCTCAATCCAATTAGTGGTATATATCATGGACTGAATCTCCGGAGCATAGTTCAAGTAAGTCATGTATGCCTTGTAGTCGGCGTTGTTACGCATGAGTTTGAATGCCCGGTAGTCTTTACCCCACCTCTCACACATATCCTGCCATTTTTTCCAGGCCATCTCAATGGTGTAATCGCGCTGTCCGGTACGGAATATATCACGCAGGTCAGAAGCCAAAGCACCCTTGTCTCCATGACTGACCTTGGCAAACATATTGCGTTTGAGATGGGTTACGCATCTCTGAAGCGGAGTACCGGGAAATTTCTCTCCCACAACGACATCAAGACCCTTAATACCGTCTGCAACCATGAGCCCAGTCTTTTGGACGCCCCTTTCTTTTAAAGTGTCAAAGATATCACTCCATCCTGTTGCGCTCTCTGTAGGAATATTGAATATACCCAGCACATCACGGCAGCCTTCCTCTGTAACAGCCAATGCGACATAGAACGCTTCACTGGATACCGAACGTTTACGGTGAATCTTATTATGCACACTGTCTACGAACATGACCGGGTAGTAACTCTCAAGACTGCGCTCCAGCCAGGCGCTTACCTGGGTACGAACGCTGTCGGCCATCCGGCTGATGCTGGACTTGGAATAGTGCTGCCCGTAAATCTGCTCAAAGACATCTCCGACCTGCTCCTGCGTCAGCCCTTTGGTATATAAGACTCCAGCCAACCGGTCACATTCCTCTTCCTGATAGCGAAGAATGGCAAGTATCTGGAGATGAAAGTTGCCATAACGGTCGCGGGGAATACGGAATTCCAATTTTCTTCCTTGGCCATAGGCATGTCCAAAACGATAGCCATTGCCCTTATTTTGAGGATTTTCATGCAGAAACTCACTCCGTTCTGCTACCATCATGCTTTCAAGCATGATTTCCATCAGGTCGTGTAGACCATTTTCTTTCTCTGCATGCTTGCGCATGAGCTCAGAAATTTGTACTTTCGTGAAATGCATAGTTTGTATATTTAGTGGTTTGGTCACTCCTAAATTACAAACTTCAGGGCTGACACGCAAAAGGCGCCCCTTTTTTACTGCTTATCAGACACACTTTTTGAGACAGTATCACGTTCTTCTGGTAGCAGCGGCTTATAACTTCAAAAGAACCATGAAAGCTCTTTGTTGCATGCATCAAAAAATATGCGAGATACTGTGTTTGAACAATATCTCGCAAAAAGGGCTTTTTAAGGGACGACAAGGGCATTTTCTAATAAATGGTTTTGTCATATACAACTTCAGGGTCTGGTGAACCTGATATCATATCTTGATATGCTTTTGATAAATCAGACTTTACAATATCAATGTCATTATTAACAGGTCGGCCATTATCTAAAATAGAATGTGAGAAGAGCCATTCATATGTTTTATTCATATATAATATTCGTGCTAATGCCCCGTGTGAAGCACCTTTTAGCCAGTCAAATTTAAGTCTTGTGTCATTATTTGTTTGTTTTAATTCGTCGACAACGACTTTTGATTCTTTTATTGATACTGCTCTGTCGGCAGTACCATGTATTATCCATAATGGTACCTTTCCTAAACCAGTTTTGTCTTTGAGCGTACATCCGCCGCAAAGCGCCATAGCTGCAGCGACTTTATCTGGATAAGTTCCGGTAAAATCAAGCGTTCCGTATCCACCAAGACTCATTCCAATTACATATACGCGTGTTGAGTCCATTGAATAATTATTTTTTGTCCATTCTAAAACTTGATTTATTTTGTACGGATCCCATGAGCCGCCAGGGTTTTGTGGAACAATAACTAATGCATCAATTTGTCTGCCTTTAACTATTGCATCTAATGGTCCATATCGCCTTACTTTATTAAGGTCATTTCCACATAAACTTTGGCCGTGCAAGAAAATTATTACTGGTGTATTCTCAAGCGTATAATAATAGTCGAGTGGGGTATATACCCAGAAATTATATCCTCCGGGTATTGAATCTTTTACAGGTCGAATAAAGTCGTATTGTGCTAATAAATATTGACTATAGCACAGCATCATACAGACTAATAATAATTGTTTCATTTTTGAATGTAATGCATATATCATATGCGATTAAGAACAATTTTTATTAAATCATCAATTTGATTTTTATAACCAGTATTTGCTTCTTTTGCAACACGATTAGCAATAACCATGCAGCATGTTGTTGCTTTATGTCCCATAAGGCGAGCGAGTCCTGCAAGAGCGGAACTTTCCATTTCAAAGTTTGTTATTTTTAAGCCGTTATATTCAAACTTTTCTATCTTTTCATTTTGTTTTGGATCTGTCAATGGAATGCGTAATTGACGGCCTTGTGGCCCAAAGAAACCACCGCAGGCAATAGTTACACCTCTAACCATATCCTTATCAGCTATGCGTTCAACAAGCTCAGAATCTGCATCTATTATATACGGAGCAGGTGCACACATATTTCCATTCCAACCTAGATGATTTAAAAGTGCTCTTTCCATTGCAAGATCACACACGGCATTACGCCCTTCATAGAAGTTTAAGAGTCCATCAAATCCAATTGATTTTTCTGAACAAATAAAAGTTCCAACAGGTGTGTATGGTTGTAAACCTCCGCATGTACCTATTCTAACAATATCTAACTGTCGTATTTTTTCTTTTTCTGTACGTGTATTGAAATCAATATTTGCAAGTGCATCGATTTCGTTCATTACAATGTCAATGTTGTCACAGCCAATACCTGTTGATGTGACCATTATTCGTTTGCCATTATATGTTCCGGTTATTGTATGAAATTCCCTACTTTCAATATTACATTCTTTTGTGTCAAAATGTGAAGCTACTAATTCAACTCTTCCTGGATCTCCAACAAGAATAACCTTATCTGCAAGGTCCTCGGGTCTTACATGAAGATGAAATACACTACCATCTGGATTAATTATTAATTCAGACTCTTCAAAATATCGTTTTCCCATATGTTTTTCCTCCTATATTTTATTGTTCATTAATTGCAATGTTTTCAGTATTTCTTATTTCTTTTTCTAATGTTTGGGTATATTTGTGAAGTTTCTCAAGCTGGTATTCTATATCTCTAATTTCTTTACCTAATGCTTTATTCTTATTTGTCGTATATCTTTTCCTATATGTTTCAAGTTGTAATTCTGTATCTTTTATTTTTTGTTTCATTTCGCATAATTGTAAAAAACGTTTTTGATTTGCTACTGATTTAAAGTCTGTAGGACTAGTATATACTGTATTATCATTTACGATAAATGAGATATTCTTGTTTTCACTTTCCGTTTTCCGCTTAATAAGTTTGGACAGCCTATTTCTAGCATCTTTAAGTTTTTTTGCATCTGTCCATGTCGCTTGTATACTTTTGATATCTGCAAGATCTTTCAATTTGTTATCATCCATATTAACGTCATCGTATATAGTACGTGATGTTGACGGAACAAATGTATATATACAAACCTTACCTTCAGGTTGTCTTCTGTCTGTAACAAGCCATCCAATAGAATCAAATTCGTTTATTATGCAATAATAATCATTTCCTGTTGAGTTGTATGGAAGACCTATATTCTCTGGTTTGTAGAAACGGGCAGAATCTGCATCATACATAGTTACATATATGTCATAGCCACCTAAATTATCTTTGCTTTTACCTGCGAAATATAAAGTTATTCCGTCTGACATCATATATGGGTTATTTATATCAGTAAATTCATCATCAAAATCTGTTATACGTCTTATATCGTTCCACTTTCCGTTAAGTTTATCAGCTGTATAAAGTCGTAAATGGCCTGTTTCATCTTTTTTTGAGAAATATACTTTATTTCCAAATTCATTCATATATGTGTACGATTGCGCTTGGTCGGATACTTTCCAAAAGTTGTTATAAGAATTCACGCTCCCAGATTCTTTGGTCAATGGTATTTTGTTCAAAAAATTATTTTTATCAGCAATAATACTATCAATTATCATTATCTGTTCTGTTGAAGGTAGCATCGTTTCGTATAACATCTGTGCCTGATCTTCTGATGTTATTTTTGTTGTGGCTGCCTTTTTTGTGGTTCTTGATTTTTGCGCGAAGACATTAAATGATACATTTGTTGCCAAAATAATCAGTATAAAATATATGAAACGTTTATTTGACATTACTTTAACTAGTTTTTTAAGGTTATTATTTATTTTGATAAACATATTGTTTGGAATCCTTTTTGTATAAGTACAATGCTTTTACGAGATATATAGTACACCTCGATATGCAAAGATAGCGTAATTTGTTTGAAAGTGGAAAGGATAAATGTCTTTTTTGAATGGCGAAATTTTCGTTTAACTAAAATTAGGCTATTCTTCAATGAGTTTTCCATTCTTTTCTAATGCGTTCCAGATGGAATATCTTGCCTCATTATTCATTTTTTCAACTTCATTAAACAACAAACAGATATCATTTCTATGTGAATCAGTTTCATATGGACATAATTTAATCTGTTTTTTATAGTTGTTGTTTATTGCATATTGCTTGATATCTTTTTCTTCTTCTAGACATAAAGGACGAATTATTGTGATTGGCATTTTTCTCATTTTTAGGCGTACTGGCATGGTTGAAAAACTGCCTTGAAAATATAAATTCATCATAGTTGTATGAATTATGTCATCCATGTGATGTCCTAAAGCTATTTTATTGCATCCAAGTTCTTGAGCTATTGTGAACAACTGCTTGCGGCGATTCCATGAACATAGAAAACATGGTGATTTCCTTTTATCTGTCATGGCATTAAATTCTGTAGTCACAACATTAAACTTTATACCTCTACTTTCTGTGAAGTTTTTAAGATAAGATATATCTGATTCGTATTTTATGTTTGCCATTCTTATATGAAGTGCTTCGACAGAAAATGAAGGCTTATTTATTTTTAGTCTTCTACTGATTAAGTCTACTAGGCAAAGGGAATCTTTACCACCAGATATTCCGATCAAAATCTTATCATTATCACAAATAAGATTATAATCATAAATCGCTTTTTGAAAGCGACTTATGATTTTTCTTTCAAGTTTTTCGTTATCAGATAAAATAGGCATGATATATTGTTCTTATGATTAGAAATATTTGTTATTTCATAAAAACAAGATATACTGCACATATTATTAGTAAAAATGCAAGTACATGATTCCAATGCAGTGTTTGACCCTGAAACAGAATATTTGCTATTACGGCGAATACACCTAAACTTATACATTCTTGAATAACTTTAAGTTGTATAAGATTAAAAGGGCCTCCGTTATCTTGGAATCCGATGCGATTTGCAGGAACTTGACAGCAATATTCAAAGAATGCAATACCCCATGAAAAAAGAATAACTCCTATCATGGGCCATTTTGCTGATATTCCTGATGCTTGAAGTTTTAAATGCCCATACCAAGCAAGTGTCATAAACACATTGCTTAGTATGAGTAATATGATTGTATATAATCCATTCATTATTTATTTTCTTTCATGAGTTGTTTGTCCATGTTGTGAGCTGCGCGTCGTCCGTCACCCATTGCCAATATTACAGTAGCTCCACCTCTTACAATATCACCTCCTGCATAAATCTCTGGGCGCGAGCTTTGCATCTCATCATTTACAACTATGGTATTTTTGCGTCCGAGAGTTAAATCTTTAATAGATTTCGGTACTAACGGGTTTGGTGATACACCTATGGCTACTATGACTTGGTCAACGTCTATTGTGATTGTTTTACCTTCAACAGGTACAGGACTTCTTCTTCCTGACGCATCAGGCTCTCCTAAAGTCATAACTTGTAACACAGCCTGCTTTACAGCACCATTTTCATCCGATATATATTCTATCGGATTATGTAGGCACATAAAATTAATTCCCTCTTCTTTTGCATGTTTGACTTCCTCTAATCTTGCTGGCATTTCTGTTTCAGAACGTCTGTATACTAATGTAACGTCTGCTCCTAAACGTTTAGCTGTTCTACATGAATCCATCGCAGTATTTCCACCACCTACAACTAGTACATGTTTGCCAATATTTAGAGGTGTGTCGGTTGTTGGGTTGGCTGCATCCATTAGGTTTACACGTGTCAGGTATTCATTAGATGACATAATATTTATCAGATTTTCACCAGGTATGTTCATAAAATTAGGCAAACCGGCTCCAGAGCAGACGAAGATGCCTTTAAAACCATTACTCTCAAGCTGTTCTATACTGATAGTTTTTCCTATAATGCAGTCTGTTTGGAAATGAACTCCCATTTTTCGTAGGTTGTCAATTTCTACATCTACGATCTTGTTTGGAAGACGGAATTCTGGTATACCATATTTAAGCACTCCACCTATTTCATGTAAAGCTTCAAATACATATACGTCATATCCCTTTTTTATCATGTCCCCTGCAAAGCTTAGTCCAGCAGGCCCAGAGCCGACAACAGCAATCTTAATACCGTTGGAAGAACTTATTTCTGGTAATGAGATCTGTCCACTTTCACGTTCATAATCTGCAGCAAAACGTTCAAGGTATCCAATTGCAACAGCAGGTTCATTCATCTTAAGATGTATACATTGGCTTTCACACTGCTTTTCCTGTGGACAAACACGTCCACATACAGCAGGTAGGGCAGAGGTGTTTTTAAGTACTTTAGCAGCGGCTAAGAACTGGCCTCGTTCAATATTCTTGATGAATGACGGAATATTGATATTAACCGGACAGCCTTCTATACATGTTGGTTTGGCACAGTCAAGGCATCTTTTAGCCTCTGTCATAGCCATCTCCTTTGTCAAACCCTTATTAACTTCTTCATATCTTGTGGTAGAGCGATAAGAAGGATCTAATTCTGGCATTATTACTCGTTTAATGGCAGTCCGCTCTTTGGGTTTCATCGTTGCACGCAGAGCTTTACGCCATTCTGAGTTTCTGTCTGTCAAAACGTCTATAGGTTCGTCTGTAATTTGGTCGTTTACACTAATTAGGTACTCTTCTTTATCCTCATTGCTTTGTTTTGTCGCATTTAGGTGCTCTTCAAAATGTTCTAGTTCTTCTTGTTCTGCACGTTTGAATGTCCCCATGCGTTTAAACATTTCATCCCAGTCAACTAATGCTCCGTCAAATTCAGGACCGTCAATGCAAACAAACTTTGTCTTTCCACCAATAGTAAGTCGACATGCACCACACATTCCAGTACCATCGACCATGATTGTATTTAGAGATACATCTGTTGGGATATTGTATTTCTGTGTTAGCATGCAACTAAACTTCATCATAATAGGAGGTCCGATAGCAAAAACTTTATCAATATGTTCTTGATTTATAAGTTTTTCAATACCGACTGTTACGACTCCTTTTTCCCCATAAGACCCGTCATCTGTCATTATTATAGTTTCATCACTATTCTCTCGGACTTCATTTTCAAGTATAATTAAATCTTTGTTTCGTCCTGCAATTACAGATAAAACTCTATTGCCTGCTGCTTTTAATGCTTTTATAATAGGAAGCATTGGAGCAACTCCAACTCCGCCTCCTGCACATATTACGGTTCCAAATTTTTTTATGTCTGTAGGATTTCCAAGTGGTCCAACAACGTCTGTGATATAATCTCCGACGTTCAGATTACACATCTTAATTGATGACAGACCTACTTTTTGCACAACCATTGTAATGGTTCCTTTTTCTATGTCTGCATCTGCAATTGTGAGGGGCATACGTTCGCCATTTTCGCCAATTCTTACAATCACAAAATTACCGGCTTTCCGGCTTTTTGCAATCAGTGGCGCTTCTACTTCAAAGAGAAATACTTTCTCTGAGAATTGTTCCTTACGGATAATCTTGTTCATTGTTGTTTTATGGTGTAGTATTTAATAATTAAGGTGTTATATAATTTATGGTTTATGGTAGCAAACCATAAACCATAAATTTAGGTTTTGCAATAGACTTGTATTTAAAAGTTATTATTGTCAAGCATATCGAATCCGCAGTATGGTATAAGCGCTTTGGGAACTTTAATACCTTCTGGTGTTTGATTGTTTTCAATTATTGTAGCTACAATGCGAGGTAACGCTAATGCAGAGCCATTTAATGTGTGGCACAGTTCTGTTTTTTTCGTTTCAGAATTGCGATAGCGGCATTTTAGACGATTAGCCTGATAACTTTCGAAGTTGCTGACAGATGAAACTTCGAGCCATTTCTCTTGTGCAGCGCTATAGACTTCAAAGTCATAGCAAATAGCTGATGTAAAACTCATGTCGCCTCCACAAAGACGTAAAATGTGATATGGCAATTCTAGTTTCTGACACAATCCTTCAACATGTGCAAGCATTTCATTAAGTGATTCATAAGAATGTTCTGGCTTATCTATGCGGACAATTTCAACCTTATCAAATTGATGTAATCTGTTAAGTCCTCTCACGTCTTTACCATATGAACCAGCCTCACGTCTGAAACATGCAGAATATGCACATCTTTTGATTGGAAGATCTTTCTCGTCCAATATGACGTCTCTGAATATATTGGTTACAGGAACTTCTGCTGTAGGAATAAGATAAAGATTGTCCATGTTGCAATGATACATTTGACCTTCCTTGTCTGGTAACTGGCCTGTTCCGTATCCAGATGCTTCATTTACTACATATGGAGGTTGTATTTCCAAGTATCCGCTTTTACGTGCTTCTTCAAGAAAAAATGCTTCGAGCGCTCTTTGAAAACGTGCCATCTTTCCTATATATATAGGGAATCCGGCTCCTGTAATTTTTACACCTAAATCGAAGTTTATTAAATTGAATTTTTTGCATAGATCCCAATGGCATAAAGCATCTTCTGGAAGGTCGGGTATTTGTCCGCCTTCTTTTACGATAACATTATCTGATGCATCTTTACCTTCCGGAACATCGTCGTTTGGAATGTTGGGGATTGTACAGAGTAGTTCTGTCAGTTTTTCTTGGGTTTTATCTAATTGATGCTCAAGATTTTTGGCACTTTCTTTTAGCTTGGATACATTTTCTTTAATCGCATTGGCTTCGTCTGTTTTCTTTTCTTTCATTAGAGAGCCAATTTGTGCTGACAACAATTTGCATTCCTGCAGATTTTTGTCAAGCTTTTGCTGGGTTTCACGTCTGGTCTTATCCAATGCTAAGACATTGTCAATAGCCTCTTTGGCACCATTAAAGTGTTTTTTCTCAAGCCCTTTAATTACACGTTCAGTTTCTTCACTGATGAGTTTTAGTGTAAGCATACAAATTTATATTTTATAATAACAGATGCAAATTTACAAAAAATATTTTTTGTAGCGACTAAAAAAAGCAAAAATCCCGATTCTCGTGTGAGAAAAGGGATTCTTGTGTTTGTTTGGAATAAATAATTAAAAATTCTTTTGTTTAAGCTTCTGCTTCAGGTATTACAGATACAACACTCTTGTCTCTGCGGCCCTTGTGGAAATTAACCACGCCGTCAACCAAAGCATAAAGAGTATCATCTTTACCAATACCTACGTTCTTGCCAGGGTTGTGCTTAGTACCACGCTGACGAACAATAATGTTACCAGCAATTACTTTCTGACCACCCCAAATCTTAACGCCTAATCTTTGAGAAGCTGACTCACGTCCGTTCTTAGAACTACCTACACCTTTTTTATGTGCCATTTCTTGTTCCTCCTAAAATTTAAGCGATTACTTCTTTGATTTGTACTTCAGTGAATTGAGCACGATGTCCGTTCTTCTTACGGTAATCTTTTCTGCGCTTCATCTTGAAAACGATGACTTTGTCACCTTTTACAAGAGGATTTACAACTTCACATACTACCTTTGCACCGTCTACGGTTGGTGCACCTACCTGTACTGAACCTTCTTTGTCGACAAGCAGTACCTTGTCGAATTCAACAGCCTGGCCTTCTTTCACATCTTTCATGTGGTGAACGAACAGTTTCTTGCCCTGTTCTGCCTTAAACTGCTGACCGTTAATTTCTACAATTGCGTACATTTTATTATGTTAAACGGTTTTTTCCGTAAGGCGTATGACATCGTGTCATAGCTTGTTTGAGCCTATACGGACTAAATCGGCTGCAAAATTATAACAAATAATTTAAACTTCCAAATTTTTTGTGTTTGTTGGTTTGGTTGTTGTAATAAAAATATTTAAAAATCCTTTCTTGGTCTATCATTGTGCGATTTTACATCTTGCTTTGTTCTGTATTTGGGTAGTCTTATCGTTTTAGTGTTATATATGGATATTATTTATCTATTTGTCGTCAATGTAAATATAAATAATATGGCATGCCTCAGGTAATGTAGGCATGCCATAATAATATATTACTTTCTGTTTATTAATATGCAAAAAGTGGGTATTTTGACATTGTTTCATTCACTCTTTGACGCACTGAAGAAATTACGTTTTCATCTTCAGGACTGTTCAGAACTTCTTCAATAAGGTCTGCGATAAGAACCATGAGGTCTTCTTTTGCTCCTCTTGTTGTTATAGCAGGAGTGCCAAGACGTATTCCTGATGTTTGGAATGCACTGCGTGTATCATACGGAACCATATTCTTATTTACGGTTATATCAGCAGCAACTAATGCACTTTCTGCAACTTTTCCTGTAAGATCAGGATATTTAGAACGCAGGTCAACGAGCATGGAGTGGTTGTCTGTTCCTCCACTTACGATAGTAAAGCCGCGTTTAATGAGTTCGTCAGCAAGTACAGTCGCATTTTTCTTAACTTGCATAGCCCATTCTTTAAATTCTGGTTGTAGTGCTTCATTAAATGCTACTGCTTTTGCTGCTATTACATGCTCCAGCGGTCCGCCCTGTGTACCAGGGAATACAGCACTGTTAAGAAGCTGACTCATCATCTTGATTTGACCTTTAGGTGTCTTCTTACCCCATGGATTCTCAAAGTCTTTACCCATAAGGATAATACCGCCTCTTGGGCCACGTAGTGTTTTGTGAGTTGTAGATGTTACAATATGTGCATATTTAACAGGATTATCCAAAAGACCAGCGGCAATAAGACCTGCAGGATGAGCCATGTCAACCATTAAAATTGCTCCTACTTTGTCTGCAATTTCACGCATGCGTTTGTAATCCCATTCGCGGCTATATGCTGAACCACCGCCAATGATTAATTTGGGCTTATGCTCGATTGCCAGTTTTTCCATCTCGTCATAGTCAACGCGACCAGTTTCTTTGTCGAGATTGTATCCTACAGCATTATATAATATACCTGATGTGTTTACACTTGAGCCATGAGACAAGTGACCTCCATGGGCAAGGTTAAGCCCAAGGAACGTATCTCCTGGATTTAATACAGTTAAAAGAACAGCAGCATTGGCCTGTGCTCCAGAGTGAGGCTGAACATTTGCGAATTCTGCACCAAAAAGTTTTTTTACGCGTTCGATAGCCAGTGTTTCAACTTCGTCTACCACACCGCAACCGCCATAATAGCGTTTTCCTGGAAGTCCTTCTGCATACTTGTTTGTCAAGTATGAGCCCATAGCCTGCATAACTTCATCACTTACAAAGTTCTCTGAGGCAATGAGTTCCATTCCCTTTAACTGTCTTTGATGTTCTCTTTCGATGAGGTCGAAAATTACTTGATCTCTTTCCATACGATAGATTTTAATATGAATGTTGTGTTTAGGTTATTAATAGTTATGCAAAAATATAAAAAAATATCGATGCATGCAAGATAATTATTCTATAACTTATACGAGTTTAACCTTATTAATATCTTGTTCCTTGTCGCAATAATGACATTTAATAATGCCATTTTCTTTATCTATTACATGGAACACGGTTTTCATCGGTTCATTATTTGTAATGCACTTAGGATTATTGCATTTGATGATTCCTTGAAGTTCGTTGGGTGTAACGACTTTTTTCTTCTCAACAACCTCATAGTTGCGTATGATGTTGAGAACGACATTTGGAGCAACAACAGAAAGTCTTGAGATTTCTTCATCTGTGAAGAATTTGTCCTCGACTTTGATAATTCCTTTATGTCCGATTTTCTTTGACAGATAATTATAGCCTATAGTAACTACAGTTTTCAAATTCTGAAGTCCTAAAATATTGGCCACTTCGTATGTCTTTTCTGAAGGTATATGGTCAATGACGGTACCATTTTCTATTGCTGCTACCAATCTTTCTTTCTTGCTCATTGTTTACTGGCTTAATAAAGTTCTGCTTATTTAATAATAGTAGGGTCGTTAATGATTTCATCCATAGACAAGCCTAGCACGTCGCATATGATAGCCTCACGTGCATAAAGGCCGTTTTGTGCCTGCTGGATATAATATGCATGCGGATTTGTGTCAACCTCATATTCTATTTCGTTAACACGTGGAAGCGGATGCAATATTTTCATGTTATCCCTTGCGTTATTGAGCATGTCGTTTTTTAGAATATAAACATTTTTTACTTTCTCATATTCCATTAAGTCAGAGAATCTTTCTTTCTGTACTCGTGTCATATATAGAATATCGGCCTCGTTTATTATTTTTTCGTTGAATGCCGTATGTTCCACATATTTTATATTATGTTCTTTACAATAAATTTTATATTCATTAGGCATTGCAAGTTCCTTAGGTGCAATGAAATGGAACGTTGGATTGAAGTGTCTCATTGCCATGATAAGAGAGTGAACAGTTCTTCCATATTTCAAATCACCAACGAGACATATATTCAGATTTTCAAGTGTGCCTTGCGTCTTGTATATTGAGTATAAATCAAGCATACATTGTGAGGGGTGTTGGTGTGCACCGTCTCCAGCATTAATAATTGGTATTGGGGCAACTTCACTTGCATACTGTGCAGCACCTTCAATATAGTGGCGCATTACAATCGCATCGGCGTAGTTGGATACCATTAATATCGTATCCTTTAATGTTTCTCCTTTAGTCGCGCTTGTTACTTTCGCGTCACTAAATCCTATAACACGTGCTCCAAGTCTATTTGCTGCAGTTTCAAAACTTAGGCGAGTACGTGTAGAAGGTTCAAAGAAAAGCGTAGCTACAACCTTGCCTTTTAGAATTTCTCTGTTAGGATGTTTTTCAAACTCTTGTGCCAACTTTATCATGTAAAGAATTTTCTCCTTTGATAAATCAGCAATAGTTACAAAATTATGTTTTCCCATTAATGTAGTGTTTCTAATTCGACCGCTAAGTTAAGCATTATTTTTAATTTATGATTGATATTTCAAAAGAAAAATAGTATTTTTGCAGCTAATTAGTTTTTTATTATAAATAATGAGAAAAACATTTGTGCGTATCCTTTGGGGAACGCTTTGTGCGGTTATAGTATTTTTGGCTGTTAGTTTTACTTCCATATGGTTTGGATGGATTGGTTATATGCCAGATTTGGAAGATTTGCAAAACCCTATTAGCCGATATGCCTCTCAGATTTATTCTGTAGACGGCAAGATTCTTGGTACATATAATATGAATCGTGAAAATAGGGTACATGTTGATTATGATGGTATATCGCCTTATTTGGTTCAGGCTTTGGTCGCTACAGAAGACGAACGATTTTACGATCATTCCGGCATAGATTTTATCGCATTAACTCGTGCTGTTGTAAAACGTGGAATTTTAGGACAGAAAAGCGCAGGTGGCGGTTCAACAATAACCCAGCAACTTGCAAAGCAACTCTATTCAGCTACAGCTAAAAGCACACTTGAACGTTTGTTGCAGAAGCCAATAGAATGGGTTATTGCTGTGAAACTTGAGCGTTTTTATACAAAAGAAGAAATAATAACAATGTACCTTAATTATTTCGACTTTCTCCATAATGCTGTAGGCATCAAGACTGCTGCTGATGTTTATTTTGACAAGGATCCTAAAAATCTTACATTGACAGAGTCTGCCACACTTATTGGCTTGTGTAAGAATCCTTCATATTTTAATCCTGTAAGATATCCTGAAAGATGTACAGATCGCCGTAATGTTGTTCTGGGGCAAATGTTGAAAGCTGGATATCTTACAAATGAAGAATATCAAAAAGCTCATGATGAGCCCTTGGCTCTTAATTTTCATCGTGTTGACCATAAGGATGGTATTGCAACTTATTTTAGGGAGTTTTTAAGACAATACATTATGGCTCAAAAACCAACGTTGGAAGATTATCCATCTTGGAATAGGGTTCAGTTTACAATTGATTCTTTGGCATGGGAGACGGATCCTTTGTATGGCTGGTGTAATAAGAATCATAAGAAGAATGGTGAACCTTATAATGTGTATACAGATGGTTTGAAGATTTTTACAACAATAGATTCCAGAATGCAGAAGTATGCTGAGGAGGCCGTATTGAAGCATGTGGGGAATTATCTTCAGCCGGCTTTTACGAAAGAGAACAGAACAAAGCCAAATGCTCCGTTTACTAATGCTCTTACTGCTGCTGAGGTAAAAGGAATTCTGAACAGGTCTATAAGACAAAGCGAGAGATATCGGGCAATGAAAGAGCTGGGTGCTACGGAAAGTGAAATACAAAAAGCATTTAGAACACCTGTTGAGATGTCCGTATTCACGTATCATGGTGATGTAGATACAGTGATGACACCGCTTGATTCAATTCGTTATATAAAATCATTCTTGCGTTCTGGTTTTGTTAGTATGGATCCGCATAATGGTGCTGTCAAGGCTTATGTGGGAGGCGTAGATTTTACTCATTTTACTTATGATATGGCTACACAGGGACGCAGGCAGGTGGGATCAACGATAAAGCCGTTCCTTTATGCTTTAAGTATGTCTAACGGTATGTCGCCTTGTGATGTTGCACCCAATGTTCAGAGATCTTATGGCAACTGGACACCAAGAAATGGCAGTCGGTCAAGATATGGACAAATGGTAACTCTGAAATGGGGACTTGCACAGTCGAACAACTGGATATCTGCGTATTTGATGAGTCGTATTAATCCTCAGGATTTTTTGCGTATATTGCGTGATTTCGGTATAAACACTTATGGCGTATATCCGTCTATTGTACTTTGTCTTGGCCCTAATGAAGCCTCTGTATGTGAGATGGTAAGTGCTTACACTACGTTTGCAAATCATGGAATACATTGTTCGCCTATGTTTGTTTCAAAGATAGAGGACAACGAAGGCAACGTAATAGCTACGTTCCAGCCACGTATGAATGAGGTGATAAGCGAAGAGAGTGCTTATAAAATGCTCGAGATGCTTAAGGCTGTGATGGATGGTGGTACAGGTAGCCGAATGAGATATAAGTATAAGGTTGAGTGTGATATGGGAGGCAAGACTGGTACCACCAACCGTAATGCCGATGCTTGGTTTATGGGTTTCACGCCATCTTTGGTAAGCGGCTGTTGGGTTGGCGGTGAAGATCGTGACATTCACTTCGACTCTACCAGAATGGGACAGGGCGCCAATATGGCTTTGCCTATCTGGGCGTATTACATGAAGAAGGTGTTTGCCGACCGTTCCCTGGGATACGATCCTAACGAGAAGTTTGATATACCTGAAGATTTCAATCCCTGTGTTTCAGAGTTTGATGACTATAGCGCAGGAGGTATTGAAGAAGTGTTCGAATAGCAATTAATTATTATCCGACAGTTTGTTATTATTGAGCAATACAAAAATAAGAGGGTGGGGCTGATTTGATTGTTTAGCCTCACCCTCTTATCTTTTCAGATACCATCACATTTACTTCAAATCAGTCATTAGTTCATATACATTTTTACCTTTTTTGCGCATCCATATTTTCAGCCGCATTTCTATTTTCTATTAGCGAAAAATAGTACTAAAATCCGTTTTATATAAAGCAAAAATACAGTTTCAATTCTGATGACGATTCTGTTCTTTTAGCCAGCAACGCTATGAATTTTTACGGTCATTCTGTCACTACAAACTGAAACGTACCTTTAGCAATATTTCTCGTGGACGCAGACGGGTGGATGTATATATGCGTTGTGTGTCTGTGAAATATCGGCGCTCAAACAGATCTTTACCAAACAGGTTATGACAAGCTGCGCCTATCTCAATGTGTCGTGTCTTGTATGTTATCGAAAGGTCGGAAAACAATGTTGTCGACACCGATTCGTCGTTGCTGTGATACATCTCGTTGTCAAACTCAATAATCCAGTTGCCAGGCATGATATATGTGCGCAGTTTATGGGTAAAATAACATAATGTTTCGTCATAACCGTCTGTACTCTCCTGATTGGTCTGATGGTTACGGTTTAGTGAAGACGTCAAGTCAGCAGAGAGCCAATATAGAGGCTTTATAGAGATGTTGAGCTTTATCTCGCTGCTTTCCATCCTGAATGGCTGCACATTGTCATTTATGAGCATGCTGTAGTTGTTCCATGTCTGCCGTGCAGATAATTTAAGTAACAGACCGGCCCAGTCGAAGCTCTTACTTGCCGAGCCGTTAAGCGTAATCATGCTTACGGACGAGCGTTGGTCTGACGGAGTGCTGCAATAAACATTATCTACAAGTTCACCCTTATACATCAGCATGTTGCCCATACGGCTGTAAACTACTCCGCCATTGGCAAAAAATCCGCTTATCACGTTTTTGTATCTTGCAGCGGCATTCAATACAAAAGCGTCAATATAGTCAAGCTGTCCGTTGCCGCGACGTGCTGTTATATAGTCGGTGAACACCAGCGTCGGCATGGATGTCAGTGCGTCCTGCGGCATCCATGAATATGATCCGCCTGCAGTAAGTTGCCATCGAGCCGTTGGCTCATAGCTGAAATAGAGTGATGGGTCTGCCGTAAACTTATGTGCCGACAGCGAATTAAGACTGCGATAGCGCCAGTTTATCGGCACATTAAGACTGATACTTACGTCGTGTGTCTTGATGCTTATGTCGGGAGATACGTAAACCCTATATTCATCATATTTATCGGTGGCTGTGTTCACTGCGTTTTCTACATCAATGTTCTGTCGTTTCAGGTCAAATCCTACGGTATATGTAATATTCAGCAACCACAATCTGTGTCTGAAGTTTGTATAAGTTTTCCAGTCTAACTGACCTATGTTGAGTGTCTCTGCCGATCCGTCTGATATGAGCAGCGTTCCGGGCTTATAATGATAAGCGGCAGCTGAACTTAACGAAAAACTGTTTCCGCCTGAAAAATTCTTAATGAAACGCAGATCGTCTGCCACATATCTTTCACGCGGCCTTACGCTCTGCTGCGTTGTCTGTCCGTTAAGTACAGATGTACCGAGGCTGCGGTTAAAGTCAGCATATCCTTTAAGGGTGTTTACAAGATATAGCCTGTCTTTATTCACTTTATACATCAGCTCGCCTTCATATTCGTTACGGTATGCCCGTGCGTCGTTGTCCTGTGTTATCACGGCTCCGCTGCCTAAGTCGGTATAAACAGTCTGCGACTGCTGCTGCTCCAGACTCTTGTCGAACAGCCCCGTAAGTTGAAGTCGCAGGTCGTTGTCTGCCGCCGTCTTAAACAGCCAGTTGGTGGCAAGTATATGTGTGTTGTTAAACATGGTTCGGCTTTCGTCAAGTCCTGTTCTGCCCAGACCAATACCCGAAAGCAGTCCGCCCGCAGTCGGCACGCTCTCTTCGAGCGATGCCAATGAGCCAACTTCGCTGCTTATGTCCTTGCCTGTGTTGTTGCACTTATACATTGATATGCTCTGCATCTTGCGCGAAAACAGCATTGCCAATGCCCGACTGTCATACAATGCGTCTGTCTTTCCCTGCAGAGTGGCGCCTCCGGCAAGCGACAGCTCGCCCTGCCACATATCTTTCACCTTCTCGTCGAGCACGATGTTAAGCGCAGCCTGGTCACTGAACACTACATCCTTAAGTGTCTTCACTGGCTGATGATTCTCCATCACCTGCACCTTCTTCACCTTGCCGGCATCTATGTTGTTGCTCGCTACGCCATATTTGCTGCCCATGAGGTCCATGCCTTCAATATAAAACTTGTTGATGCTTTTGCCCTGATATGTTATGCTGCCGTCTTTTCCAACCTCCATTCCGGGCATACGTGATATGACGTCGGCTATCGAGCGGTCGTTTTTTTGACGAAAACTGCTAACCAGATAGTCTATCGTGTCGCCGCGCTGTGTTATCTTGTCCGGTTTCACCTTCACTTCTTTCAGCGCGAAAGCTTCTTCCCTCATGGTTATTGTCCGTCCGTCTTTATATGTCTTTGCAGCCAGCGTCACTGTGGCATAGCCCATACTTCTGAATACGAGCGAGTCGGTTTGTCCGTCTTCTCCTTCATACTTCAGAGTAAAGGCTCCCGTCTTAGCCGTTATGGCGTATGCCCTTATGCGTCCTGCTGTGCCTTTGAGCATAACCGAAACTCCTGGAAGCGGCTTGCCGCCCTCATCCTTAACAACGCCCGTAAATGTCCGGGCATTAAGCAGCAGAGGGATTATAAGTAAAATCAAGACAAATATCTTTTTCATAATTGGGCATAATTTATTTTTCATATAATCATAAGCAGTTTCATTACTGAGGATGAAGGGTTAAGGCCTGTATGTCTCCATCAGATTCACCGGCTTTTTCCTCAATGCTTCAGTGTTTCCTGTTTCCATATAATGTTTGGTGAACGGAACACCGTTTACCTTTTCCATATAAAGTTTTATGTTGGCAAAATATTCCTTGTAGATATCTTGCAGTTCCAGAGGAGTACAGTCTACATACTTTTGCTTGTCGACCGCCAACAGTCGCCCGTCGCCTTTTTCTATGGCTGTGCATGCAAACGAGAATGTTCCTGTTTCGTCAGCAGCCTTTAGTATCAGTCCAGGCAGGCCGCATAATTTCCACGGGCCGTCAGCTATGGGTATATCGGCGGTAAACCATACGTGCCATCTGCGCCCGCGCAATTCGCCCACAGCACTTTGGCATCTATAGCCAGCCACGGTGCTGTCGCTCTCTGTCAGAGTCCATTCTATATGTGGCATGTCTTCTTCATATTTAAAGAAATCTATCAGTACCCTGTCGACATACACCAGTCTTCCCTGTGACGGAATGTTCTTATAAATGTGATACGCCTGCCCGCTTTGATATGGCTTAACCTGCTTGCGTATCTTCTCTAAGTTTATTTGCCCTGTAGCATTCATGCTGTCCATCAGGGCTTCTTTCATTCTATTCATCCAACTGTAAAAGTGTGACGCACTGTTGCCAATGTCAAGCTTCATCACGTCCTGTTTAGCTTCGTTTTCACCTTCTGCATTAGCATATCGCACCTGATATGTTACGCTAAGTCGAACACTGCTAGCTGTGGATGCAGACAGCGTCATAAACGACAACAACAAGAATATCATCATGTATTTTCTCATATCTTAGCTTATTATTTTTATGCAATGCATCAACATATTATCAGCCTCTCTTCATTAAGTTGCAATCCAATTTGTCATGGCATTGTTTCCTTACATGCTTAAAACTTTAAATTTTGTAGCGCGACAGATGTATATCATAACGCAAAAGGCGCAGAGAGAGGGACGTAATCAGTGCGTAAACGGTTTTTCGTCTATTGATATTATCGCGCTCTTCCGTTTACTGCCGGGAATGGGCAGCGAGTTGCCGGTACGGGTGACAAGAAACTGTATTGGGTCGTCGTTATATTTATAATAAATCGTTTTGTATTCATCGTAAGTGCAATCTGTATAATTTCCCGAAGGCATTTCCACAAACATTCCGTTTCCGCTTGTTATAGATGTGCAGCAGAATGAATATATTCCATCGGATTCAACAGCTTTGAGTATGAGTCCCGGCAGTCCGCGCAGTTTCCATGGACCGTCGCTTACCGGAATGTCTGCTGTGAACCATACAGTCCATCGTCTTCCACCTATATTCGTCCATGCCTTGCCACAGCTGTATCCGCATATCGTGGTGTCGCCATCTTCGATATTCCACTGCAGCCGTTTGTCAGCTTCAGTGTATTTCACTCCGTCTAACCCAAACGTATCATAAAATGTTATACTGTCACCACCTGAAGGGCGCTTGCATACATGCCATTGCAAACCTCCTCCGCCAACGTTCTTTGCGTTGTTTATGGCTACCTCGAGTGGCAGATTGCTTTCATTTATCTTTTTCATCTGCTCGTCACGCAGCCTTTGTGCCTCGCTGTAAAAATGAGACATGGTACGTCCTACATCCAATGCCATAACGTCATGGGTTTTCCGTCCGTTATCGTATGTGGCATAAGTTGTATTATATACGATGTGCAGCATAACGCTGTCGGCTGTCTCGGCCGACATGACAACAAACTGCAATAACAAAAGTACCATCATGTATTTTCTCATAATATCATTATTTATAAATATTAATAGAAATGACAAAATAATATACTTATAACATCTTAGAAATAATCATTATAAATAAAGGCAACAGGCTTATAATATGCCTGTTGCCATACATTAATTACACATAATGTCCTGTATATTCGACATCAACAAGTACTGCCTGCATTTTGCTATTTATGTAATAAGTAAGTCTATAACATTCCCCATTTTCAAGTTTCGTTTCTACAACAACTACTGTTCCTGGCTGCAGTTCGTTGTTGTTGGTCGTATTTTCCGTAACACTATTTGCATTTGCGTATGACACCTGAGGAACTGTAAATGTAATGGCTCCCAACAATGCAATCATAGAAACTGCTTTTGTGAAAAAATTTCTCATGATATATAATTTTTTAATTATTCCGAAGTTCCTTATCAGAATACATATTTATATTTTTGCCATCAGGAACTTGATTTTACGCATAACAGTAGACACCATTAAAGGCCCTTTCCGCCGGATTTTCGACATCTGGATTGCGATATATTTTCAGATGACAGTTGATCAACTTCTATATTTATCAGAAAAAATCATTATATTTCGATATGGTGTAAACGATACTTTCGTATGTTCTGGCACTATTACTTGTTCGTCTGAATTAGCTTTTTTAACTGTCTTCTTGGAAATTTTCTTTAAATAAAATTTTCCGAAATCATCTAATACAACGACATCGCCATTTTTTACAGTTTCGCTAATTATAGACAAAGCTGCATTTACATAACTTAAAGTTGTAGAATGCTTTTCTCCGATACGCAATGATATTGCTTCTATAAACTGACTCTTATTCATATACAATTCTACTATATTATAAAATTTCCAACAAGTATTAAATCATCTGTTTCTAACATGATATTATAATCTCCACTATTCAAATCCCCTATATAATAAAGATTTTCATCTCCAGTCATTACATTTATAAATTCATCTTTTACAACAACACTTTGTGCATTTGTTATCATAACATGTACATTTTCATAATTTTCAAATTCAGATTGAATTGAAATATATTCATCTGAATAATATAGTTGTGGAAAATAAACAATTGAACGACCTTTATTCTTAATAATATTAGGGTATATATTACATATAATTTTTTCCCACGTTATATTAGAAGGCAATGATATTTGTGCATTTATGGAAATCCATCCAACAATGAACGCAAAAAATACTGATACTATTCTTGTCATAGCTTAATACTTTTAAATTTTTACTTATGCAAAGTTATTACAATACAGCAAAACATTAAGAATATTTCACTTCACAAAACTTCACGAAATTACAATCTATTGATTTTCAGTTATTTACAATAGCGCTAAAGTTCTTTTATGAAATGGTCAAGATCTTTTGCTCCTCCCTTTTTTTGAAACATTTTAAAGTATAAGCGTGACTTTGCCATTCCGAGAGAGCTATATGAATAAGGTGAGATATTGCATATTTCTTTAGATGAAAGACCTGCTTTCACCATACAGCAAATCCATACTTCATTATCATTTATGTCTGGATAAAACTCTTTAAGGCGTTTTGTAAAATTGTTGTATGCCTTATTCAAGGCTTCAACAAGTCTGTGATAATCAGCAGAAGACGGTACGGCATTTGGAGTGTGATACAATTTATATACATCCGTATCAGCCAAGTCAGCTATCAGCAGCTCACGATGTTTTTCTTTAAAGAGCATATGTTCATTCTGCTTAGCCAGCATCTCAGCCTCGTTACGCATTAAAGACTTGCGTATTTCAGTAAGTTTTTCGTTCGAGACAGATAATTCTGTTTCCAATTGTGCTATACGCTCTTCATTACGCTTCATTTTTTGCATTTCAGTTTCTTGGAGCTGGCTTAAATAATTATTTGCACGTTCCTGCTGTTCCCGTATGCGTTTTTTCACATTAGAATAATGTTTTATCAAAATTAAAGACACAACTATCACCGTAAAGATAATTACCGAAAGCAATATGGTAAGATTTGTCTTTGTCTCTGCCAATACAGTATTTTTACGCTCTATATCAATATTCTTCTCCACCTGTGACAACATATCTGATGTTTCATTTAACTCGCTTGCCGTCACAGAGTCGGAATACACAGAATATTTATCGTAATATTCCATTGCCTCGTCACGCTTGCCCTGCTTATTTAAGATTCTTATTATATCCAGACACGCATCTCTTTTTTCTGTATTATTACTGTAACTCATCCCACGTTTATTATATGCAACGGCAGAATCGAGCTGTCCTGTATGTTCAAAATAATATGCCCAAACATAATAATGAGACGATATGTCTTTGTCTGTCGTTGCAAGAAAGGGCGTATTCAATGCCGAATAAGCGTCATCAAGCTGACCTTCTTCAATATATATACCGGCCAGTTCCTCCATAACCATATTATAAAGGTTCGCGTCACCAATAGCCTTTGCCTTTTTGGCAGCATGCCGATAATAAGGTATTGCCGTGTTGTTCTGCTTGAGATAGCTGTACGATCGTCCTATATCTCTCAATGAATAAACTTCTGTAACCTGCGCACCTGCCTGCTTGGCATATCCGTATGCCAACTTATTATATCGTAACGCATCTTTATGCAAGCCCTTCGCCTCATAAACATATCCTGCCCATGTGGCAGAACGGGCTTTATAGCGGTTTATGACTGAATCGTTCTCCGCGTCAACGGCAATGGCTTTGTTGAACGATGCCAGGGCGTGGCCGTAGAGATGCATGTCACAATAGACTCGGCCGAGAAGATAATCAGCACGTACACGCTGAAGGGCACTGCCATGACTGTCATAATAGTTTGCTGCAGCGCGCATGGTTGAGTCTGACACATGTAGGATATAGCATTTATCGTCGGCTTCGGTGCGCGACAGCGCATACCATAAGCGATAGTCTTTGCCCGAACGGCATATCTCAAGCGAGTCGCGCCTCAATATGGTCAGTGCGCTGTCGGGATGTTCTTCCATAAGGCTGTCTGCCGTGCGCAATAAACTTTCTGTTCTACCTCCGTCACGACATGAAAAGAATGTTGTGCAGAGCAACAAGAAGGGGAGTGCTTTTGTTATTAAAGAAGTTAAAGTCATATGCCTTGTAGTCTTTTATCTTAGTTTAAATTTACCAGCATTAAGCCTTACCGAAAGCATAGCTTGTAAAGTTGGTTTAAACATTTGGCATCAGCTCTTTTATATATTGCGTTTTTGCGTCTTGTGCAGTGAACTGACGAGTCCTGCGCAGTGCAAATATAGCGAAAGGCGAGTGCAATGCAAAACAAAAAACACTTTTTTTTGAATTTGCATTGCCGAGCCGCATCCTATATTATGCAAATATAGCGAAAGGCGAGAGCATTGCAAAAAGCAAAAAACTTATTTTTGATTTTTGTACTGCCGAGCCAAATCCTATATTATGCAAATATACGGAAATTCATTTAATTTGTTTATTGGCATACCATGTTTTTGCTTTTAATTTAAACATTTTTTTTGCAATGTGAGATTGTTAGCTTTCGTAAATGTGTCGTAAATTTAGAATAGGTAAATGCAGTGTTCTGTTTCTTTTCATCTATTTAAGAACTTGTTATTTATGTTAATGGCGTAAATTGACATAATGTCAATACTATCGCATGATTGCTTTCTATTTGGTTTTAGATGGAGCTCTCAGACGGCGATATTTAAAAATTAAAATTTGCTGGCCGTGAAAACAGATATTTTTTGTGTGCAAGAGTAAACAAGTGAGTTTCAATGTGTTATGCGGAGTTGTGTCGATGTGCGCAATTAAATTGGCGTGTTTTTATGCCCAAACGTTCCTTTTTTAATAATATAAATCGGCTTTTTGAGGCCAGAATACGGGTGATTTATGCCTCGAAAGTGGCTGAATTGTCTTATAAAAGCATGCCTTTTATGTGATTATGTAAATAAACTTTACCGAATCAATACATTTTAGAGCGCTTAATTTTCTATTTCGTCATAAAATCGTGACATAAGTGTAATAACATATTGAATGGCTTAAGACGTGTTTTAGTATCAAAAAGAATTCTTTTATATAATTATACTACTTCAGTAAGATATGATTAGTGCTTAGTGTTACTGCAATCATCGTATAATTATATAAACGACTTGTTAAAATATTAATCAATCATTTGCTGTAAATAATGCAGATGAGAATGGTTCTTATTCCAATTTTATCGTAATATATACGATTGACAATGTTACCGGATTAATTATCATAGTTTTAGTTAGAGCATTCTTAGAGCGCGGTTTTAAATTGTACTATTGTATGTTTTATTCTCTGTGTTATGTGTAAATATATCAATTAATGATTAACAGTAACAGCTTGATAATATGTTTTTTATATTCAGTAAATTAATATAATATTAGTAAAATTGTCAGGGCGCAGACGGCGCGTATTCTGTAAATAGAGTTTAATCCTAGGCCGTCATGTTGTGTGGATGACTGCTTGAAATTAAAATTAAGTATGTCGCCGGAATATGTTATAATTGGTGATTGGTGGGGTGCTACGGATTGCTGGTAATGTTAACTAAGATGATTGGCCGACTAAATTTTGTTCTTAATCTAATAATAAAATTTGCCACATATTTATATATAATCAATATTTTTCATTATCTTTGCCGATATAAATGATCTGACGTTATGATAGCGGCGTTGCCGGCAATCATATGTCTAGTGCTAAAATTTAGTGATAAATATTATGATTTTTGAATAAAGACTGACATTATGAAAATTCAAGATATATTACAGAGGTTAAAAATTGAATCTCTAAACAAGATGCAATATCAGGCAGGTGACGTGCTGGTGAATACAGATTCTGATTTGATTATATTGTCTGCTACGGGCAGCGGTAAAACGTTGGCATATCTGTTGCCATTGGCCGGCATGCTTAATCCTGAATCTGACAGGGTGCAGGCTGTGGTTGTAGTTCCCGGACGTGAATTGGCGTTGCAGTCGCATGATGTGTTTTCACGTATGGCATGTGGCTTGCGCTCAATGCCTTTGTATGGTGGGCGTGCAGCTATGGACGAACATAAGAATTTGCGTAAGGTTAGACCACAAATTGTATTTGCTACTCCCGGCAGGCTTAATGACCACCTTGATAAAGGCAATATTGATGCCGATGGTATAAAATATCTGGTGATAGATGAATTTGACAAATGTCTGAAGATGGGATTCCATGAGGAAATGAGCGCATTGATAGATAAGTTGCCATATGTGGAAAGAAGAGTGCTGCTGTCTGCCACTGATGCAAACGAAATACCCGGCTTTGTTAATATGGGCAGAGTTGTGCGTCTTGATTTTCTTACAGATGAGCAGATACCTGAACGTATTAATCTTTTTGTGGTCAAAAGCAAGGAGAAGGACAAACTGGATGCTCTTAACGCCTTGCTATGCAGTTTTGGCGTGTCAAGCAGCATAGTATTTCTGAATTATCGTGATGCTGTTGAACGTGTAGCTGATTATTTACAGAGTAAAGGCTTTATTGTAAGCGCGTTTCATGGCGGACTTGACCAAAAGGCACGCGAGGATGCCATTTACAAGTTTAGCAATGGCTCGTCAAGTGTGCTCGTTGGTACAGATTTGGCTGCCCGTGGCTTGGACATACCGGATGTGGATAATATTATACATTATCATTTGCCTCAGGGTGAAGATGAGTATATACATAGGGTAGGGCGCACGGGCCGTTGGGAGGCATGTGGCTGGGCATTTCTCTTGTTGGGACCGGAAGAAACAATTCCTGAATATATAAAAGACATGCCTGATGAATACGTATTGCCGAATGATACAGAAACACCTCCGCAGCCCAAAATGGTGACGTTATATATCGGAAAGGGCAAAAAGGATAAAATATCAAAAGGTGATGTGTTGGGATTCTTATGTAAAATTGGAGGACTAAAGGGTGATGACATAGGACGCATTGATGTTAAAGAACGCTGTTCTTATGCAGCTGTGAGTCGTGAAAAATTGAAAAGCGTATTGACGAAAACTTCCGGCGAAAAGCTAAAAGGTATTAAAACTATAGTGGAGTTGATAAAATAATGCGATAAACAGAAAATAGATTATATATTTTCTTGAAAAAAATTTGCCAGTTCAAATAAAAGTCGTAACTTCGCAAGTGCTATGAAGCAAAAAATGTATAATTGTTAATTTTAAACCAAAACTATCAAATGAAGAAGTATAACTTTAATGCAGGTCCGTCAATTCTTCCACGCGAAGTGATTGAGAATACTGCGAAACAGATTTTAGATTTCAATGGCAGCGGCCTTTCTTTGGCAGAAATTAGCCATAGAGCAAAAGATTTCCAGCCTGTTATAGACGAAGCAGTGGCACTTATTAAAGAGCTACTTAATGTTCCTGAAGGTTACTCTGTTCTTTTCTTAGGCGGCGGAGCTTCTTTGGAATTCTGCATGGTACCTTATAACTTCCTTATAAAGAAAGCTGCTTATTTAAATACTGGTGTATGGGCAAAGAAAGCCATGAAGGAAGCCAAACTGTTTGGCGAAGTTGTTGAAGTGGCTTCTTCAGCTGATGCAAACTTTACTTTCATTCCTAAGGGTTGGACTTGCCCCGATGATGTTGACTATCTGCATATAACAACAAACAACACTATTTACGGAACTGAAATCCGCAAGGAACTTGATGTAAACGTTCCTATGATTGGTGATATGTCTTCAGACATTTTCAGCCGTCCTGTAGATGTTGCTAAATATAAGTGTATATATGCCGGTGCACAGAAGAACTTGTCAATGGCAGGTGTTACTATCGTTATCGTTAAGGATGATGAACTCGGTAAGGCTCCGAGAGAGATACCTACAATGTTGAACTACCAGACTCATGTTGAAAAGGGCTCTATGTTCAATACTCCTCCTGTTGTTCCTATTTATACAGCTCTTGAAAACCTCCGTTGGATTAAGAAGATGGGTGGCGTAGAAGCTATGGATAAATTGGCTCATGAGCGTGCTGATATCGTTTATTCTGAAATCGATAGAAATAAACTGTTCTGCGGTACAGTTAATGCAGAAGACCGTTCATTGATGAATATCTGCTTCGTTATGAACGAGGAGTATGCTGAACTTGAGAAGCCGTTCTTAGAGTATGCTACTTCACAGGGTATGGTTGGTATCAAGGGCCATCGCTCTGTCGGCGGATTCCGTGCAAGCTGCTACAATGCTCAGTCAATAGAGGGCGTACAGGCACTTGTTAAATGTATGAAAGACTTTGAAGCTCAGCATTAATGCTGTAGCAGACAAAATGAATGGTGTGTCGCTTGAATAAATGCGACATGCTGAATATGCAAGAGAAGCATATCGTCGGCGAGGGTTGATTATCATATAATCTCTGGCATGGTGTGCTTCTCTTGTTCATTAAAGTATTTTGGTCTTAACCTTAAATTTTACAAACAACAATTTAATTAACAACGAAATGAAAGTATTAGTAGCAACTGAGAAACCCTTTGCAGCTGTTGCTGTTGAAGGAATAAAGAAAGAAATAGAAGGTGCAGGCAACGAACTCGTGTTGCTTGAAAAATATACAGATGTAGCTCAGCTTCTTGATGCCGTTAAGGATGCTGATGCTATGATTGTACGTTCTGATAAGGTTACTCCGGCTGTGTTGGATGCAGCTAAAAATCTTAAAATAGTAGTACGCGCCGGTGCTGGTTACGACAGCATTGATACAGCTTATGCTAAGGAAAAAGGTGTAATTGTAGAGAATACTCCTGGACAGAATTCAAATGCCGTTGCAGAACTTGTATTTGGCTTAATGGTTTATGCTGTTAGAAATTTCTATAATGGCAAGGCCGGTACAGAACTTATGGGCAAGAAACTCGGAATTTTGGCATTTGGTAATGTTGGCCGTAATGTGGCTCGAGTTGCTAAAGGCTTTGGAATGGACGTTTATGCTTACGACGCATTCTGCCCGAAAGAGGTTATTGAGGAGGCCGGCGTTAAGGCTGTTGATTCTCAGGAAGAATTATTCAAGAACTGTGATGTCGTTTCTTTGCATATTCCTGCAACTCCTGAAACAAAGCAGAGCATCAACTATAATTTGGTAAATATGATGAAGAAGGGTGGTATGGTAGTAAATACAGCCCGTAAGGAAGTCATCAATGAACCTGAGTTGATAAAGCTTATGGAAGAGCGTACAGATTTGAAATATATTACAGATATTAAGCCTGATGCAGATGAAGAGTTTGCTAAATTTGAAGGACGCTATTTCAGCACTCCTAAGAAGATGGGTGCACAGACTGCTGAGGCTAACATTAATGCTGGTATTGCTGCTGCAAAACAGATTAATGCTTATTTCAAGGATGGTTGCACAAAGTTCCAGGTAAATAAATAATTATTGATTTCTTAACTGTAATATAGAAGGAATAATATTATGGCTAAAATTAAACCATTCAAAGGTATACGTCCGCCGAAACAGTATGTAGAGGAGGTTGAGTCTCGTCCATATGATGTGCTTGATTCAGAAGAGGCACGCGTAGAGGCTGGCGATAACGAAAAGAGCCTTTATCATATAATTAAACCTGAAATTGATTTTGAACCGGGTACAAGCGAATATGATCCGCGTGTATACGAGAAGGCCGCAGAGAACTTTAAGAAATTCCAGGATAAGGGATGGCTGGTTCAGGATGATAAGGATAATTATTATATCTATGCTCAGACAATGAACGGAAAGACACAATACGGACTCGTTGTTTGTGCTTTTGTTGATGATTATCTTAATGGTGTGATTAAGAAACACGAACTCACTCGTCGTGACAAGGAAGAAGACAGAATGAAGCATGTTAGAGTTAATAATGCAAATATTGAACCTGTATTCTTTGCTTATCCTGACAATACCGTATTAAATGATGTAATTATGAAGTATGCTCAGACAGAACCTGAGTATGACTTTATTGCACCTATTGACGGATTCCGTCATCAATTCTGGATTATCTCTGACAGCAAGGATATTGAAGTTGTTACTGAGGAATTTGCTAAGATGCCTGCATTGTATATTGCAGACGGTCATCACCGTTCTGCTGCCGCTGCTTTGGTTGGTGCAGAAAAGGCAAAGCAGAATCCTAATCATAAGGGTACTGAAGAATATAACTACTTCATGGCTGTTTGTTTCCAGGCTTCTCAGCTTACAATTCTTGATTACAACAGAGTTGTGAAAGACCTTAATGGTCTGAGCTCAGAGGAATTCTTGAAAGCATTGAGCAAGAACTTCGACGTAGTAGAGAAAGGTGCAGATATTTATAAACCTAATCATTTGCATAATTTCTCTCTTTATTTAGATAATAAGTGGTATAGTCTTACTGCTAAGCAAGGTACATTTGATGACAAAGATCCTATCGGTGTTCTAGATGTAGATATTTCTAGTCGCTTGATATTGGATGAAATATTGGGAATAAAAGATCTCCGCTCAGATAAACGTATAGACTTTGTGGGTGGACTTAGAGGTCTTGAAGAGTTAAAGCGCCGAGTTGATAGTGGTGAAATGCGTATGGCATTGGCTCTTTATCCTGTTACTATGCAACAAATTATGGATATTGCAGACAGTGGTAAGATAATGCCTCCTAAGGCTACTTGGTTTGAACCGAAATTGCGCTCAGGACTTATTATTCATAAACTTGTTTAAAGAGAACAAACTTAAATTTTTTAATATAAATACACCAGCTTAATGGGTATTGATGAATTTAAGACAATAACGAATGTTGGCGAGGGAACTTATTCTGAAAAGAGGAGTAAGTTCCTCGCTTTTTCACATCATGTGGAGTCTGAAGATGATATAAGGGAGCTGTTGGCTTTTTATAGGAAGAAGTATTTTGATGCTCGTCATGTCTGTTATGCCTATATGTTGGGGGCTGAGCGAAAGATTTTTAGAGCAAATGATGACGGAGAGCCAAGCAGTACAGCAGGTAAGCCAATCCTTGGGCAAATTAACAGTAGTGGATTGACAGATATACTTATTGTCGTTGTTCGCTATTATGGTGGCGTTAATCTTGGTACTGGTGGACTGATTGTTGCATATAAAACAGCTGCGGCTGCAGCAATAGAGAATTCTGTTGTTGAAACTAGGCAAGTTGAGGAAATTATTACATATAACTTTCCATATGTTATGATGAATAATGTTATGAGAGTTGTTAAAGAAATGAAGCCTAGAATATTATCTCAAACGTACGATACTACTTGTGAGATTAAGTTAAGTATACGTTTGTCTGAAGCTGAAATATTGAAAGCTAGACTAGCAAAACTTTCTTTTGAATAACCTGGTTTTCATATTAAAGCACACCACGAGAACATTTATGTTTAATGACTTTTGATCGGCATAAAAGTTATACAAGTTTTGAACATATTTGCTTTTTTCTTTGTTATATAAAAAAATAGTATTACCTTTGCGGTGAGTTAGAAAAGAAAACTTTAAACCTTGCAGTTGGTTTTCTGCATTTGATTTGAGTTTTCGTTAATGGAAGATTGGCAGAGTGACCGAATGCGCTGGACTCGAAATCCGGTATACCCATTTACGGGTATCGGGGGTTTGAATCCCTCATCTTCCGCTTTAAAGCAGATATATATACATGTATATCTGCTCTTTTATTTTTTGTAAGTCCGAGTAACCCCAACATTGTTCGACACCACAATATAAGTTTTACTAAAAAAACTATTACTGACATAGAATAATATTTTTGAATCTCTATTTTTTTATATTTAATTGCTTTTAGGTTTTATGACTCCATAGAAATTTATTTGGAATGAAATTCTATGGAACCAGTTTGCAGTTTTTTTCCTTTGGGATTCAAATACCTTTAAATTCTGGGCTCACCCGATAAATAGTGGGGAAAGAAAATATTACGCATAAATTTTAGTCAGC